>Ga0073928_10002082_pt1 | contig 35905 bp, 38 predicted proteins | sample PaiPotPPA55metaG_FD_76969 | JGI IMG/M metagenome (GOLD analysis project Ga0073928, IMG submission 76969) | Iron sulfur acid spring bacterial and archeal communities from Banff, Canada, to study Microbial Dark Matter (Phase II) - Paint Pots PPA... ... | reverse complement strand
TCGAGCGTCGCCACGGACCGCTGGCCGTGGTTGCTCTGAAAAGCGCGTAACCTAACCGGATCATTTCGACGCGGGTCGGCCCTGAGCGCTCCGGCGGGCGGCGATGGCCTGCTTCCATTGGATGAGCTGCATCCGGTCAAGGTCTTTGACATCACGGTAGACCGACAGTCCCTGATCGGCCGCCGCGTCGGCGGCGTCGAAGTCCCCCTGGGCCAGGTCGGACTCGATACACAGGGCGTACGGCTGCCAGCACTCCGGCTCCTGCCTCCGCGCTTCCTCCGCGACCTGCTGTGCTGCCTGCCAATTTCCGGCCTGCTTGTACTCGTGCCAGAGCAGCGCATAGACGCGCTCGGACTTCGGTTGGACCACGACGCTCGCCCGATAGAAACGCAGCCGATCATTCCATTGGCGGGCATAGACATACGCTCTGATACCTCCAGCAATCGCGAGCAACGCCACCAGCGGGGCCAGCGTTTGCCGCGGCAATCGTCCCAGCACGATCGCGATCGCGATGAGAAAGAATGCCGACGGTAAATAGATCAGCCGTTCGCCGAAGATGGTGCCGATTAGGAGCAAGACGTTCCCGATCATGGCGTAACACACGGCCATTGCCGCGAGGCAAAAGATCATGGCCCAGTTCCGCCGGGATAGGGAGTAGATCACGCACACGGCCCAGGCGAATGCCGCGACGAGCCCGAGGTAAAGATATGGATCGTGAAAACTCGCCTTCCAACCGATAACCATCGCGCCGTAATCGATCGAAAGCCGCAAGGGAAACACCAGCAGGAAGAAATATCGCCCCAGCAGCGCCAGCGGAATTAGCGAGCGGTCCCAGCCCGCGCTTCGGACAAGCGGGTTGACGTCCCAATCGAGAAATCGGCGGTCCCAAAGCACCGGCGCGACGCGTTCGCGGAGGAGCAAATATGCCGCCAGGGTCCAGCAGAGGAGAACGAGGAGCCACAGCCGCAGTTGTCGCGCGTTGTCGGCCCGCGGCTCGTCCCGCCGCAGAGGGGCGGCGGCGAGCAGCAACAGCGGAAACAGCACGCCCTGTTCCTTGCTTAGCACCGCCGCGACGGAACAGGCCCAAATGGCCGCGACGCGGCCACCGGTCAGCGGCCCGGGTCGCAGGAACAGATAGACTCCCAATAGTATCGCCAGCGCACACGCCAGTTCACAGCGGCCGACCAGTCCGGCGACCGCCTCGACGTGCACCGGGTGCACGGCAAACAGGATTCCGGCGACCCAGCCGACCGCGAGACCGCCGAGCCTGATCCCCAGAAGTGCGACCGCCGCGGAGACGGCCATGTGCAGCAGCACATTGGTCGCGTGAAATCCCCACGGCCGATCGCCGTGAAGCCAGCGCTCGGCCGCAAAGCTGCTCGAAACCAACGGCCGATAGAGGCGGTCCACGGCGGCGCCGCCCGAGGACAAAAAGTACGGCTTGGTCCAAAGGTCCGCCCAGCGGGCCGGCTGCTGGACCCGCGGGTCGTCCCGCACGATCGCCACGTCGTCATAGATATACGTTCCGCCGATCGTGCAGCCGTAGACGATCAGCGCCGCAAGGGCCGCGCACACAGGAGGTAACCACTCCCGGCGGCGGATAGCCCGACGATCAGCCAGAACAGCAGTCGCTGTGCCCGACAACACGGTCGCAGTTTAGCACGCCCGCCAACATTCTACGAGCCCGCGGGTCAGGTAGCGATAGCTCAACGCTCGCCAGCTCATCGCGATGCTTCGACGCGCGGGCTTCGAGCTGACGCACCAGGACTCGTCGCACGCCTACTTTCGCCACCCGACCACGACGCGGACCACGTCCGTGCCGATCCATCCCGGCGACGTGAAACGTGGACTCGTTCACAAGATCCTGTTCAAAGACTGCGGCCTGACCCGCCAGCAGGCCGGAACTTAACATAATACCGATTATCGGACGTGGGGGGGTCGATTGAGCAAACGTCGGTGGCGAGAAAGCTCGGCGTGAATGACGAAATTCGAACGACGAATGACGAATCAAATTCGAAATTCAAAGTACGAATGTCGGGGCTTCAAGTACCGGTGTTGCCCAGGCGCTTTTGAAGATGGTCCCGTACCTTGTCGATCCCAACTCGCTCTTGCTTCATCGAATCCCGCTCGCGGACGGTGACGGTCTGGTCCTTGAGCGTCTCCCCGTCGATGGTGACGCAGAACGGCGTGCCGATTTCGTCCATGCGGGCGTAGCGGCGGCCGATCGACTGCTTGGCGTCGTACTCGCAGGTGAAATGCTGCCGCAGGTCCAGGTAGAGCTTTTCGGCAACCTCCGGCATGCTTTCCTTTTGCACGAGCGGGAAGACGCCGCACTTGATCGGGGCGAACTGCGGCGCAATCGAAAGCAACTCCTCAGTCCCCTGCCGGCCCGGCTCGTGACGATACGCCTCGCACAGCACCACGAGCACCGCCCGCGTCAGCCCGCTAGCCGGCTCGATCACGTTGGGGATGTAGCGGCTTCGGGCCTTGATTTCGTCCGGGGCGACGCCCTGTTCCTTCAGCTTCAACTGGAGGTCCTGGTCGAAATAGTCGAGCTTCTGGCCGGAGTGCTCCTGGTGCTGGGTGAGGTCGAAGCAGCCGCGGTGGGCGATCCCTTCCAGCTCGCCGAAGTCGGGCGCGGTGAACGGGTAGCGGTACTCGATGTCCACCGTCATCTTCGAGTAGTGCGAGAGCTCCTCGGGCGCGTGATCGCGGAATCGCAGGTTCGACTCGGCGACGCCCAGCGACCGCCACCAGTCCATGCGCTGCTGCTTCCAAAACTCGTACCACTCGCCGGCCTCGTCGGGATGGCAGAACCACTCCATCTCCATCTGCTCGAACTCGCGCGAGCGGAAGATGAAGTTCCGCGGCGTCACCTCGTTGCGGAAGCTCTTGCCGATCTGCGCTACGCCGAACGGGACCTTCACTCGCGTAGTGTCGACGATGTTCTTGAAGTTCAGGAAGATGCCTTGGGCGGTTTCAGGGCGGAGATAGACCTTGTGCTCCTCATCCTGCACGAGTCCCGCATAGCTTTCGAACATCAGCTTAAAGGGGCGTGCGGGATCTAGGTCTCCGCCGCACACTGGACACGGCTGCTGCAAGCCGGTGGCGGCGAGCTGCTCCGTGGCCAGATACTCAAACAATTCTTTTACATCGGGCGGTTTGTCCGGCCTGTCATTCACTCGCCCCGCAAGCCACGACAATGTCACCTCGGGATTGCGTACCAATGCCAAGTTAGGTGCCAGCCGTTTGCCCTTACCCTGCGCCCATCGCAATAGGCGCGGCGTGTCTATGGCTCCGGTAAACGGCGTGAATTCCTGAAGCAAAGAATCGAACCACCGTGACTGAGTTGCCAAAATTTCCCACAGATGGTCGGCGCGAAAAGAGTTCCCACAGTACCGGCACTTCCTCATGGGGTCCGCGAAGGTCTCAACGTGCCCCGAAGCGACCCACGTCTTTGGATTCTGAATAATCGCCGAATCGAGGCCGACGATATCGACCGGATGATTATCCGGTCCGACCGGCGGCGTGATGACCATGTTGCGCCACCACCAGTCGCGGATGTTGTTTTTGAGGAGGACGCCGAGCGGGCCGTAGTCCCAGAAGCCGTTGAGGCCGCCGTAGATTTCACTGGCCGGGTAGATGAACCCGCGGCGTTTGCACAGCGAGACGATTTTTTCCATTACGTTCGCGTCGGCCATGGCGAATTAGCGGGGATGGATCGGCGTATAGACGATCCCGCGATCAGGCGGTCGCGGCCTTGGTACCGGCCCCCCCGGCCCCCTTGCCAACGCGGGCTTTCCGCATCGCGTTGAGCTTGCGGGCCAGCCGGCTCCGCCTGCGCGAGGCCGTGTTCTTGTGGATGGTGTGCTTCGACGCCACCCAATCCAGCCGCCCGGCTACGAGCTTGAGCTCCGCCTCCGCTTTGTTGAAATCGCCCGCGGTCAGGGCGCTATTGAATGATTTTACCTGTTCCTTGATCTGTTCCTTGCGGGCGCGGTTTCGCGCCCGCTGCTTCAGGTTCTGGCGGACGCGTTTCTTGGCGGACAATGAATGGGCCACGTTTCCGATCTCCTCGAATTCAAATAATCAATCACCGGACGCGAGTCCGGTGAAGGGCAAAAGTGTATCGGGCCACCGACGAAAGTCTAGCGGGACGGCTAACCGCCAAAGGACCCGCCGCGCGACGAGAGGATAATCGCGCCGATCAAGAGGGCTGCGGCGTCCCTGGCCGCAATCGCTTGATCCGCTGCTGCACATCGCGGTAGTTGAAGTTCCACTGAGCGACCTGGCTGTAGGCTTTGAGGGCGGGAGCCATGTCCTTCTTCTCCTCAAGCGAGCGGCCGTACCAGTAGAACATCTCCATCGACCGCTCGTCCCCCCTGCCGGGGTACTCGTCGATGACGGCCTTGAGCGTGTCCACCGCTTCGTCGGGGAACCCGGCCAACAGAAACGCCTGACCGAGCAGGATCGCGGCCATAGTTCGATATTTCGGGTCGGACCGAACCTGCTGCAACAGCGGAATCGCCTCCTGGAACTGCCCGAGCAGGAAAGTTCGGTGGGCCACTTGAAAGCGGGCATTGGAGTCGGTCGGATAGTGCTCGAGCACCAGCCGGAACTCTTCCAGCTCCGTCTTGGCCCTTTCAATCCGAAATTGTTTGAACTTTTCGGCCAGGTCCTGGTAGTCGGGGTCCTCCTTGGCCTCGTCGAGTTCGGCTTTGAGGGATCGTTCCTTTCGCGCGAGCTGGGCCATTCGGATCTCGCCGATCCGTTGCCGCCATCGAAATTGGTTGGCCCGCTTGTAGGCCTCGTCGAGAAGTTCGACGGCGCGGTTCTCGTACACCTCCTGCTCGGGCCGTCGGAGGGCCTCGATCAGCTTGGTGAAGCGAGCGGGATCCTCCGGGTCGCTCTGCCAGGCGGCCTCCGCCTCCTTGATGTTGCGGACCAGGGCGTCGACCTCATGAACGTCGCGGTCTTGCTCGAGCAGCCGGTCCTGAAGCTCGCGGTCGCGGACGCTCTCGCGGAAGCTCTTGGCGGTGCCGTAGCGGCCCCCTTTCATGGTGGCCTTGGCCGCCAGGTTTTTCATCGCCTGTTGGAGGTCCATGTCGTCAGGCCGCAGGGTCTGGGCGAGGTGGCAGGCGTCGGCCGCGAGTTTGAATTCCTCGATCGCGTTGTACACGTCGCGCAGCGCGATGAATTTGCTGAGGTCGGGTTTCTTCTGCTCGGCGTTGACCTTCTGAAGGATCGGCCCGATCCAGAGCACCGTGTCGTAGAAGCCCGCCCGGTAGGCGCCTTGCAGCATGGCCAACATGCGGCTGGTGTCGCCGGGCTCGTAGGCCAGGAGCTTCTCGGCGTTGAGCATGCTCAGCTTGTCGTCACCCTTCTTGGAGCCAAGCTTCATTTTGGCCATGTAGCCCAGATCTTTTCCGCCGCTGGCCTTTCGCTTGAGGGAAATGTCGCGCAGGATTTGGTGCGCCTCGATGTTCTCCGGGTCGATGTTCAGCCCCTGGATGTACATCTCGATGGCGTAATCGAAGTTGCCGGTGTCGGCGACGGTCTTGCCCCGATCGAAAAAGACCTGGGCCTTGCGGCGGTCTTCGTCCGGGATGTCCCGATAGCCGCGAAGGACGTTGTCGTTGTTTCCGGCACCGTAGCCGGTCGGTTGTTCCACGTTCGAGTCCTAACAAAAGGCTCGCGATCGGCAGTCGCGAGCAAACCGAGCGACCTGGTTGTGTTCTTTCCGCGGCCGCCCGCGACCGTCAAGCCTTGGCAGTCTAAGCGCCTGCAACGCGGCATGTCAACAAACCATGACTGCCGTTTGACTTGGCGGCCCGGCGCACAAGTATCTCGCCCCAATGCGGCGGCGCGAAGGGCGATTTTTCAGCCATGTTTTCGGAGGAACAACAGGTAAGCCAGTACCGAGACGGCGTTGATCGTGGTGAGAATGGCGATCTTGCCGATGGCGTCGCGAACGTGCTCGGGGCAGGCGGCAAGGGGCGCGTTAATCCACTCGAGGGGTCGCAGATACAACGGAAGCGGTTCATCGCCGTTGGCCCGCAGGGTAGAGTCGGTTTGAGGCTCGGTCGGCGCGGGCGAGCTGTCCGGCGCGGTTAGTGCCCCGCGCTCGGCGGCGGTGGTCGGCTGCTCTTCGCCCATCGGAACCGCTGCCGCCGCAGCGATTTCGGTCCCCGACGCTGCGGCCGGTGGCGTAGGAGTGGGAGCCCCGATTTCCGGAACCGAACCTGCCGTCAACTGGGCGAACAAGTCATCCAACTCAGCCGACAGCGTTGCCGGAGGCGAAGCGGCTCCCGCCGACGACTTCTCCGGAGCCGCGGTGGAAACCACCGCAGCGGCAGCAGTAGAGAGGGGTGCCGCGGGCGGCGTTGCATCCCCTGCCAACTCGGAGTCAGCCTCGGCCAGAAGTCGGTCGATCTCCTCCCCGGCGAGCTGCGCCAGCAACTCGTCGGTGCTGGCCGCATTCGGCGACTGCGGCGCCAGCAGATCGGGAAGATCCACTGTGGCCTGGCCCATCTCGACTCCCTTCATCGGCGACTCCATTGCCTTTATCGGACGACTGGGGACGCATGATAACCTCCCTGAGAAGGTGCCGCAACGAATCGTTGCGAGCCGGCAGGAGGCGGCTGATAATCGCCCTGGTGGTCCGCCGATTGCACGTTCCAAAGCTCATTGCCGGCGAGGTTCCCCTCGATGCCGCCCAGTTGCGCCACGCCCGCGACGTTCTGCGGCTGGGAGAGGGCGCCAAAGTGCAGGTGTTCGACGATCTGGGCGCCGTGGCGAGCGGCACGTTGTTGTTTTCCGGCCGGCGCAACGCGGCCGTGCGCGTCGAGAAAATAGAAGCGCCCCGGAGTGACGCAACACGGCTCACGATTGCGTCGGCGGTGCCCAAGGGGGAGCGGGCCGACTGGATGGTCGAGAAGCTGAGCGAACTGGGCGTGTTCGCGTTTGTGCCGCTCGCGGCGGCGCGGAGCGTCGTGCTGCCGCAAGGGACCGCTAAGCGACAGCGTTGGGTACGGATCGCAACCGAAGCAGCCAAGCAGTCTCGCCGGCTCGGGGTAATGCAGGTCGGGGAATTGATGCCGCTCCAGCGGGTATTGAGCGAGTCGGTTCGCGTGGGCAAACTCCCCCTAGTCCTGTCGACAAGCGCTGAGGCGATGCCAATCGCCCGAGCCATGCTGTCCCTGGCTCATGCCAGCGAGCTGATCGTATTCGTCGGCCCCGAGGGAGGATGGACGACCGAGGAACAGAGCGCGTTCCAGGACGCAGGCGCTGTCGGCGCTCGGCTGACGGGGACGATCCTCCGTATCGAGACCGCGGCCGTCGCGGCGGCGGCAGTGGTGCAATCGCTGTTATGAACCAAAGCCTGGCCTCAGGAAATTGTAACTCTTTTCGGCTGCCTGCTGGGGGTTGTCGGTGTGCGTGTACAGCTCCACGGTAAGGAAGCGGTCGTAGCCGATCTTCTTCAGGGCCGTTTTCAAGGCCGGCCAGTCGAGCGTTCCCTCGCCCGGGATCATATGGTAATGCTTGCGTCCGGGGATATCTTCGACGTGCAGGTTCCAAATCCGGCCGCGGAGCTTCTCGATTTCATCGGGAATCGACTCTCCGATGACCTGGCTGTGGCCGATGTCGAGATTGGCGCCGAGCCGCGGGTGCCCCAAGCGATCAATCCATTCGTGGAGTTCGGCAAGATACTCGAGGAATAGACCCGGCTCGCATTCGATGCCGAGGTCGATGCCAAGGGCGTCGGCCCTGTCGAGGACAGGGCGGATGGACTGGGCGAACTGCCGCGCCGCCTTGTCCGGGGGCATGCCGCCCAGCAACCGGCCGCTGGTAATGCTGATGTTCCGCGCTCCCACGTCTTTGGCGAATTGCAGCGCCCGCAGAATCATGGCGGCGCGGTCGGCGCGATGACTTGGGTTGGGACTAATGAGGCTCGGCTCAAAGTACGGCTCCGGCGGCGCGTCCTTCCAGTAGCCGAACGAGCAGTTGCAGTTGATATTGCTCACCTCGAGGCTGAGCCGGTCCAACGTCTGACCGACGGAGCGAGTTAGCGCATCGTCGATCTGCGGCGGGTATGCGTGGGGCACATCGGCCAGGATCTCGACTCCCCTGAACCCGGCGCGCCGGATGCCTTCCAATGCCTCCAGCAGCGAGCACTTCGTGTAGGCGTTGGTGGAAAAGGCCAGCTTCATGGCGCCGTCGTGGCACAGCCTATCCGAGCTGCTTTCGGTACCGATCGATCAATGTGATCAACCGCTCCCTCGGCTGAATCGCATAGAACAGCTCCCTGTCGAAAAGCACGCGCTCCTCCTGCGCCTGCGCCTCGGCTTGGCGAAGCTGCTGCTCCCAGGCCCGAATCGGGGCGTCGTGCCAGGCAGCGGTGAGTTTGTCGTGCATCTCGGCGAAGAGCGCCGACCGCTGTGGCGAACGCCGCGGCAGTGCCGCGATCTGCTCGACCAACTGGATCTTCTGCGGGCCGAGAATGCCGTGCTTGAGGCGATGTCCTTCCTGCACCAGACAAGGCAGGCAGACCCGCGGCTGTCTGAGGGCGTCGGGAAAGTAGAGCGTCGCCGTCGTGACCGCAAAACGCGGCGGCTCGAGGCCGAATTGGCTTGCAATCAGGGCATCAAGTACCTGATCGTATTGTGCCCCGCCGATGCCGTGGACGAACTGGTCGGCCATCAGCAGCCGCAGGAGCGCCGTCAACGTCAGTGCCCGCGGCGACAGCCGCAGCCCCTGGCCGCGGAGCCAGGACAGCAGCCTCCCGGCAGCGGTCCATCCTTCGTCGGCGGGATCGAAACGGAACTCTCCGCCCTCCACTCGCAGCGCCCACTGGCCCCTCGATGACACCACCGTGCCCCGTGACCGGGCGCCGGAGGAAACGGAATCCAGCCAGAACGGCACTTCACACGAGTCAATAGAGAGCTTCAGATTCGGCATCGGCCGACCGGGGTCTTTGATCCGGTTTTCGTGACGGAACTGCTGGAGCGCGGCGTTGTAGTTGGCCCCGAATCGATCAGCCCGCGCCAGAAGGTGGTGTGCGAACACCAAGTATGGCTCCGAAGCATACAGCGGCGACACGATCGTCGCGTCGTAGCGCAGTCCCAGCGACCCGTCGAGATGGTGTAGTGCATCCGTCAGGGCGTTGGGAAGATTGCTCGATTTCAGCGACCGCTGGCGCATCGCCGCGAGGAATTCCGGGAGCAACGGCTGAAAGTCCCAGCGCGAGGCGGCGGCGGTAAAGACCTCCTCGATGTATCGGAGATGGGCGGGGGTCGGCGGCGTGACCAATCCGCTCCATGGGGCGCGGCCGATCGAGGGATCATCGCTCAGCGGCACCGATCCGCCCGGCCAGCGGAGGACCAGATGCTTGGGCTCGTCGGTGTCGACCACAAAGTGAAATGCCCGGCCGGTGAGTTTGTCGGCGGCCTCGGCAATTAGAGCATTCTTGGCCCACACGCCGGCATGCTTCAGTTCGGCTTGGTGGCCGGCGGCGATCAGGAGCTGCGCGTCGTCTTGACCCACCCACAGGCGCATCCGCCGGCGGACCTCGGGCAGCGGCACGTTTTGAACGAGAACGGAATCCGCCGACGTCAGCCGATGGTGATTGGCCTCGGCGTCGCGGAGCAATTCGGCGGGGCCCGGCCAGATCAGGAGCTGCCCATCGTCAGCTGGGGCCTTCCAGCGGTCGTAGCGCGCGGCCGGTGCTTTCATATCTATTTGGCGCAACAGCAGGGGTCTTCGCGCTCGCACGGCGAAGCGGGCAGAGCCCGCCGCACCTCGCGATAGAACACATCAATATAATGTCGCAGACGGTTGTCCGGCTCATCAAGCTGGCCGCCGAAGGAGCGGTTGGGATCGTTGTAGATCAGGCGGACGGGAATCTCCGTGACCCGCAGTCCGGCGGCCACGACCTGCGGCCAGAGCTGCATCGGGAAGGCATAGCCGCTCTCATCCAGGCATACCCGCCCCATCGCTTCGACCCGATGCGCTTTGTACCCACAGAATGAGTCGGTCAAATCAAGGTGAAGCGTCTGGTTGATCAGCTCCGTGATAGTCGCATTGATTTGCCGCCGCTCACTGGGGGGCAGGTCGTCGTCCCCGCGGGGCTCAAGGTACCGCGATCCGCTTATCAGGTCCCAACGGTCGCTTTCGATGCAACGCACGAACTGGGGGATCATCTCCGGCTCGTGCTGCTCGTCGCAATCCATGGTGATGACCCAATCGTAGCGATGCCGCCGGGCGAAGCAGAATGCGTCGATCAGGCTCTTTCCGTAGCCGAGGTTGGTCGGATGCCGAATGCAGCGGATATCGGGCAGTGTACGCAGGACTTGCGAGGTCCCGTCGGTGCTGCCGTCGTCCACGACCAGAATGTCGCCCTGATGGAACTGGCGCACCTTCCGCAGCACCGGCAAGACGTACTTGTGCTCGTTGTAGACGGGAATTGCTATAAGCAGCCGCACGCGACCTCCTTGCTTACACCAGCCTCTGAACTGACGAGGCGGGCAGATGAGGCGCGGAGGCAAATTCCGCACCGATTGCCGCGGGTGATGGTAGAACTGTCGGAAAACACGGTCAACGGCAGAATCTGTGCGGCAGGACGGCAAGGATTGCCAGACAGCCCGCATAACCGCTATACCTCTACCTTCACCGAACCGGGGCGAGCGGAAATCGTCCCTCTGATACGATGAAGAAGAAGCGAGGCCCCTCCCACAACGACCGCCGCGATTGCGTCGTCCGAGTTGGTCTGACGCAGATGGCGTGCGGCGACGATCCGGCAGAAAACCTGCGCCGGCAGGTCAGGCTGGTGGAGCGGGCGGCGGCTGACGGGGCACAGATCATCTGCACGCAGGAGCTGTTCCGGTCCAAGTATTTTTGCCAGGTCGAGGACCACCGCTTCTTCAAGTTAGCCGAGCCGATCCCCGGACCAAGCACGGACACGTTGGGGAAGGTCGCGAAGAAGCACAAGGCAGTGGTGATTGCCTCTGTATTCGAGAAGCGAACGGATGGGCTGTATCACAACACGGCCGCGGTGATTGACGCCGATGGTTCGATCAAGGGGATTTATCGCAAGATGCACATCCCCGACGACCCGCTGTACTACGAGAAGTTTTACTTTACGCCGGGCGACACCGGTTTCCGGGCGTGGGACACGAAACACGCCAAGATCGGCGTGCTGGTATGTTGGGACCAGTGGTTTCCGGAGGGGGCCCGGCTTACCGCGATGCAAGGGGCGCAAATCCTGTTCTACCCCACTGCCATCGGCTGGCATCCGTCGGAAAAAGTCGAATATGGCAAGGCCCAGCACGAATCGTGGGAGCTGATCCAGCGGTCGCACGCGGTGGCCAACGGCTGCTATGTCTGCGCCCCCAATCGCATCGGTCTGGAAAAGGTCCTCGATTCCAACCGCAAGCCCGTCAGCGCAGACGGGATCGAGTTTTGGGGCCAGTCGTTCGTGGCGGCGCCCAACGGCCAAGTCATCGCCAAGGCATCGGGCGACAGGGAAGAGGTATTGGTGGTGCCCTGCGACCTGAAGAAAGTGGAGTTCAGCCGCACGCACTGGCCGTTCCTGCGCGACCGAAGGATCGACGCCTACGGGGACTTGACAAAGCGGTTTGTGGACGTGCAACAGCCCTGTGGGCATGCGAGGAGGCTCTCATGACAAGCGAGGACGTCCGAGCGGAACTGGAAAAAGACCCATTCGTCCCCTTCCGCGTACATCTCGACTCGATAGAATAAGTGAAAAAGAGGAAGGCGCCATGCAAAAGGAAGAAGTCCGAGCCGAATTGACGCGGGAGCCTTTTGTGCCGCTGCGCCTTCATCCTAAGGACGGAAAAACCTTCGATATCCCGTTTCGCGACGTCGCCCACATGCTCGGGTATGGCGTGCTTGTGTTCATCGGCCTCGAAGAGAGCACGCACCAAACCAAAAGCCACGACAGGTTCAGCTTCGAGAACATCGTCCGGATCGAGCACCGTCCAAAGCGCGGGACGGACCGACGGCGGACAAAGGCTTCTTAGAAACCGTGACAGCCAAGGTCCCTTTATACCCTCCGCCAACCGTGGACCGCGTTGTCGAGAAGAATGGAAAATCCAAAGGTTCTGAACGGGACCCCCGCTGCCCTTGGCTACCTGTTCCCTCCCGAATGGCACCGCCACACGGCCACCTGGTTCAGTTGGCCGCGGCCGGGAGGGATTTCTTTCCCGGACAAGTACCACACGATCCCGGAAAACCTGGCCCGCATCATGCGCGAGATCGCGCCGCGCGAGCGGGTTGAGATCAACGTCCCCAATGGCAATTACGAGTACCTGGTTCGCCGGCAGCTTCAGGAGTACGGCTGTCCGACCGGCAACGTTTTCTTTCACCACATCAAAACAAACGAGAGCTGGTGCCGCGACCATGGTCCCGCGTTCCTGCTCAAGGGCACGAAGTCGGCCATAGTGGATTGGCGATTCAACGCCTGGGGCGGCAAGTACCCGCCGTACGACGACGATGACGCCGTCCCGACCCGGATCGCGCAAGAACTGGGTTTGCCGGTGTTTTGTCCGGACGTCGTTATGGAAGGCGGCGCCGTCGATTTCAACGGCGCCGGTACGGTCATGACGACCACGTCTTGTCTGCTCAACAAGAACCGCAACCCGCACTTGAGCAAGGCCGAGATCGAGCAGTACCTGAAAGACTACTACGGCCAGAATCGTGTGATCTGGCTGAGTGAGGGGATCGCCGGTGACGACACCGATGGACACATCGACGATCTCGCCCGCTTCATCAACCCCACCACCATCGTGACGGCGGTGGAAGAGGACCCGAAGGATGAGAATTACAAGGTCCTGAGGGACAACCTGAAGCGCCTGCGGAAGCTGAGGGACCAGGACGGACGGCACTTCATTATCGTCGAGATCCCCATGCCTGGCGGGGTCGAGCACGCCGGGCAGCGCTTGCCGGCTACTTACGTCAATTTCTATTTCGTCAACGGTGCGCTGCTCGTACCGACGTATCGGCACAAGACCAATGACCGGCGCGCACTGAAGATCCTGCAGAAACACCTGCCAGATCGAAAAGTGATCGGAATCGACTGTGTCGAGCTTATTTGGGGTTTAGGAGCGATCCACTGCCTGACGCAGCAGCAGCCGGTGTTTTGATGTCGCTGGCTGTTTTGCCATCAGCAGGGGCGACGCCATTGCTCGACGGGTCGAGAATGAAGACGGCAGCGGCGATGACGCTGGTCCACAGGCCGGTCTTGTCCCCCTCGGCGGTCTGGACGACCGCCCGGGTCTTGACAATCTCACCGGTCAATTTGTACTGCTGCTCGCGCTCGTCCCAGGCCTGATTGGGGTCAAACGGAATGCCGAGCGTGGTCGCGAGCATCGTGGCGGCGAGGTCTTCGACCAGGTCCTCGGTCTTTTTCTCGCTCATCCCGTACCCGTGGTGCTCGGCGATGTAGCCATAAGGATGGCTGCGGGGGATCGCCAGGCCGATGCCGGCGCAGACGAGCCGATTCGGCTCGTCGGTGGCCGCCTCCGCCAGCACGACGAACGTGATCTGGCCCGACTTGAGTTTCGGCTGGCCTTCCTTCGGCGGGATGATCTTGCAGCTTGTCGGGTAAATCGAGGAGACGCGGACCAGGTTTTGCTTCTCGATGCCCGCGTCCCTCAGGGCCAACTCGAAGCTCTGAAGCTTATGAATGTGCCTGCCGACGCCCTTGGTAAAAAACACTTCTTTGGGCACCATGTCGTTCCCATTCCCGAGCATCGCCTGATCGTCTCCTTCTCGCTTTGGCCGGACAGCGAGTGGCGGGATTATAGCGTCCTCGCGCCGCGCGAAAAGTGGTGCGAAAAAAAAGTCCTTCGTCCTTCGTCCTTTTGCGCTGGCCGACCAAGGGATCTTCGATTGGAGAGAATAAAGGACGAAGGACCAAGGACGATTCAGACCGGCTTGATCCAGTCGGGCGGAAGGATGAGCACTGGGATTCTCGTGTTCTTAATCAGCTCGACCGGCACGTTCCCCGCGAGCAGGCGGGCAAAGATGTTCTTGCCGGTGAGACCCAGGACGATCAGGCTGACTTCACGCTCGATGGCGGTGTTGAGAATCGCGCGGGCGATATCGTCGCTGAACATGAGCAGGTCCTGGACGGGGACGTTTTTCTGCTGGAGGCTGTCACGAAGCAAGCGGATGGCGGCCTCCCCGTCGGCCTGCTCCTGCTCGCGGAGTTGGCCCCCGCTGGGACGCGAGACGTGGACGACCAAGACCTCGGCCGACAACCTTCGGGCCAGATCGGCGAGCGTTTCCGCCACCTTGTCGGCGGCCCACGGGCTGCTGACGGCCACGAGAATCCGGCTCATATCAGTGGGGCAGACATTCTGTCCGCCCTCCTCCTCATTCGGCCAAGGCGGGTAGCAAACCTGCCGACCCGCTAACTCAGCAAACCCGTCCGCGACATCATATTCCGCAGGCGCCGCAGTGCCTTGCCGCGATGGCTGATTCGGTGTTTCTCCTCGGCGCCCAGTTCCGCGGTAGTGCGAGCCAATGCGGGCACGTTGAAGAGCGGATCATACCCGAAACCATTGCCGCCGCGAGGAGCCCGAAGGATGACGCCATCCATCGTGTCACGTGCGGTGAGGATGACCCGTCCGCCTGGATCGGATAGCGCCAGGACGCAGACAAATCGTGCGGTCCGCCGGTCGTCCGGCACGTCATCCAACTGCTGAAGGAGCGTTTTATTGTTGTTCGCGTCACCTTTCCCGAGGTCGTGCAGCTCCGCCCAGCGAGCGCTGGTGACGCCCGGGGCGCCGCCGAGGGCGTCCACCTCCAGCCCGCTGTCGTCGGCGAGGGCCCACATGCGATGCCGGCAGGCATACCGCGACGCTTTGAGACAGGCGTTTTCGCGAAAGGTGCGGCCGGTCTCGGCCACCGGCTCGCTGCCGGGGAACTCGGAAAGGTCGTGCCACGACGAGTGCCCGACGGCGAGCAAGTCGCGAAACTCGCGGACTTTGCCCGGATTTGCCGTGGCCAGCAGCAATTCCACTTAGCGGCCCCCGATGGAGCGGAGCGCGTCGTCGCCTGGCGTGCTATTGGCGGGGCCGCGAGTTTCCGGTGGCACGCCGCCCTGGCCGGTCCCGCCGGTAAGGTGATAGTCCTCTTCGGTACCTCCGGTCTGCTGGTGCGGGATGACGACGAGCACCGATGGATCGGGCAGGACATGATCGCCGTTGCGGGTGCCGCGAAGTTCGTAATTCACGTAGTGGTACGGGTATTCGGCGGCCTTTTTCTCCAGCATCGCGTCGTTGTACTGGCGCTTCATCGCCATGACCAGCATCGGTCTGTTGCTGCCGGGCTCCACGATCCGTTTGGCCAGGTTGGGCGGCGCGACGTCGTCAAACACCAGCAGGGGCTGAGTCGGGTCGTGGGCATGGGCGTCGTCGCGCATCTGGCCGTTCTTGTCAATCCCGGTCCCCTGCTCCTGCATCGCCTCCCGCGGCCAAGCGCCGATGCAGACCGAGCTGGCGGTGGGACCATGGTAGAAATAGGCCTGCTCTCCCCTGGCCCGCAATTCGCGAACGGCTTCCACGGCCGCTTGCTTGCGCTGAGCGTCGCCCAGAAAGGTGGCGATCTCAATCGTCCAGTAAGCGTTTTTCGAGGTGTTCAGCAGGTTCCAATCCGGCGGCGCCTCGGGGTCGGGGGCGCTGACCGGCACCAGCACCCCGCCGCGGACCAGCCGGTTGCCGAGTCGGTCGGTGAGCGCGATGATCCTCTGGCGGTCCTGCTCGGCTCTTTTTTCCAGCGTTCGATAGTAGCCGAAATAGATTGTGCTCTCCCGCTCGCCGTGAATCACGTACCAATCGTGCATGGCGGTGAGATTGATGAGCCGCTGCTTCAGGAGCGCCGCCTCATCGACGTGGGATGGTCCTTCGACCGACTCACACATGATCGTCCACTGAGCATCGGCCGGCGGCACCGGTCCGTCGGCCTTCGTGCCGCGGGCGCGAGCCGCCGGATGCCGCGAAAACGGGAGTTGATCTATGGGCTGCCCGCTGTGCGGATCGGCCGAGGCTTGGAAAAGTTCGGTCTGGGGCCGCGCCGGCGGCGAACTGTTCTCGCCGCACGATGCCACACCGACCGCCACCAAGGCCGAGGCGATCCAGGAACGAATTCTCATTGGGGTCTCCGCATCGAAGCCAAGGGGGATTCTAACAGAAAACGCCGCGAAAAACGCTAACGGCCTTTGACGGTGCCAAGGACGTCGCGCTGAATCTCCATCAACCGCTGGCACCCGCGAATAGCCAGGTCGAGCATCGCGTCCATCTGGCGGCGGTCGAAGCCCAACCCGTTTTCCGCTGAGCCCTGGATCTCGACAAACTTCCCGCCAGCGGTGAAAGCGACGTTCATATCAACGCTTGCCCGCGAGTCGTCCGCGTAATCGAGATCGAGGCGGATTTCTTCGTCCACGACACCCACGCTGACCGCCGCCAACTGGTCGATCAGGGCTTGCATCGGCCGATAAAACCGTGGGTCGTAACGTGCTGGCAGAACTGTCGGCGCTGGCCCCCGAGACGGCGGGATGGTCGGTGGCAGCTTTGCCAACGCGTCCACCAGAGCGACGTACGCTCCGCAGATGGCCGCCGTTCGCGTGCCGCCGTCGGCCTGAAGCACCTGACAGTCGATCGCAATTGTGTGCGGCCCGATCTTCGACAGGTCGATTACCGCCCGAAGCGTCCGCCCGATCAGCCGCTGGATTTCGGTGCCGCGGGAATCGGTGTGTCCGATCTTCGGCCAGGGTTTTCGACTCGGAGTGGACGCCGGCAGCATCACATACTCGGCCGTGATCCATCCGCCTGGCCGGTCCTCCCTCATCCAGGGCGGCAGTTCCTGCGTGACCGACGCCGTGCAAAGCACGATCGTTCCCCCCTGCTCCCATAAAACAGACCCGGCCGGCGTGCGAGTGAACTGCCGAACCACTTTCACCGGCCGAAGCTCGTCATTGGCCCGTCCATCGCCGCGCATGGCCTGCAATATAGCCGTCAGCGGCTGCCGCGGCGAGCGTGCGCGAAGTTCAGCAGAGTGTCTATGCCGGATTCGGCGCCCGCACTGGTCGCGCCAGATAACGGAACCACACTGAACGGGGAGTTGGGCGATTGTGCCAGCGCTCCCCCAGCCGGTGTCCCGTCTGGCCTGTCGCCGGCGTCGCTGTGATCGGGACCGCCGGCGCGCCCGCCAACGATGGCGATGCCTTGGATTCGCGCCGTGGCCGGCACGTTCTCGGCCGAGAACGTGACGGGCGCGTTGGGCTCCGACAGCGTTCCGTCGGCGGCGACGGCCAAAGAATGCACCTCGTTGCCTTGCGGGAAGGTCTGGGCGGTGGCCTCGATGATTACGTCCACCGATCGGCCGGACGGATCGACCGCCAACTCGAAGGTCCCCACCGGCGCCTTGGTGGCGCCGGCGGGCGGCTGCGGTATGGCCAGTTTGAAATCCTGGATCTGTTGCGGATTGAGCGGGTTGGCCAGCGAGTAGACCTCGACCGAATTCGACCCCGTGTTGGCGGCGTAGAGATATTTCCCGTCGGGGCTAACCGCCACCCAGCATGGTCCGGCGCCCTGGTCGGAAACCGCCCGGACGAATGTGACCGATCCGTTCGCGTCATAGGAAAAGACGCCGATTCGGCTGGCGGCGGTCAGGCCGCCGTAGATGATCCGCTGGGTCGGATGAGCCGCCAGCCCGAGCAGCGTGGTCGAGGGGCCAACCGGCCCGTCCGGCGCCGCTTGCAGCGTGCCGTTGGCGGCGATTTGGAATGGGTCGATCGTGTTCCCCAACGGAGGAGTGGTCCCGGGGATCGCGAAGTTGTCGCCGAAGACGAAGCGGCGGTCCGATGATATCAGCGTCTGCGACGGAGACAGACCCAGCGGCAGCGTCACGGTCGAATTGGGTATTGGGGTCAGCACTCCGTCATCGCTCACATTGAATCCCGTATAATTGCCCGCGACGGTGCCGGGATTATTCGCGTGGGAATCGCCACGATTGGTCACGTAAAGCCGATGCCCGGCCGAGCCGAGGCTCGAAGGCTGCGTCCCACCCGAGTCGAACGTTCCGACCCGGGCCAGGCTGCCGTTGCGGCGAATACGGAACACGGCAACTGAATTGCTCCCCTGGTTGACCGCGAAAAGGAACCGCTTGTCCGGGCTGGAGATCACTTGCTGGTCCGGGTCGTCGGGTCCGAGTTCATTATTAGGGTTCGCCTGGCCTGTCCCGCCCGTCAGGAACTTGCCGATCTGGTGGAGCGATCCGTCGGCGGGGTTGCGGCGCAGCGCGAGGACCGCATTCTGGCCGGGTTGCGGGTTGTTGGATTCGACATAGACGGTTGTGACGGCTGGGCCGGTATCGAGGGGCCCAACTCTGTCTGGCGAGCCAGCTCCAGAGAGCAGCGTCCTGCTCTCCAAAGCTTCCAGGTGCGATCCGGTCATCGGTTGCCGGGCCGCGGGTGCGTTGAGTCCGTCAAGATGAGTCATTGCTCCTCCTTTACATATTTGCGTCTGCTCCCGCGGATTCCGCCGACTGCCGACAAGGAGTCGCCCGGTCGCCGCAAGGGACGCAGGACTTGTGGCCGCGGGAAGTTGGTCGGATGAGCTGCCGATTCCTGACACGCAACCTTTGCGCAGCGCGCATTTAATCGGGACCGCTCATATTCGGCGAATAAAAGATGGACGGCGAGTGTTCGCACCGGTGATGGACACTGCGCAAATATCAAACCGCCCTTGCCCTGACGTAGCCGTTCGCTGGCTCGAGGAGCACGGCGACGCGCTGTATGGTTATGCCCTGCCGCGTGTCGGCAGCGCCGAGACTGCCGAAGACCTGGTGCAGGAGACGCTGCTGGCGGCACTGGCGGCTCATTCCAGCTTTTCAGGTCTGGCCGCTCAACGGACGTGGCTGATTGGCATTCTCAAGCACAAACTGGTGGACCACCTCCGAAAGGCAGTACGGCAGCGGCCGCTGACCGAAGCCCAGGCGGACGGCACGGCGGACATGTTCGACGACCGCGGGCGCTGGAGCATCCGCATGTCGGCGTGGCATGGCGACCCGCATGCGGCGCTCGAAAATGCCGAGTTCCACGAGGTCCTGCTCCGGTGTCTGTCGAAATTGCCGACGCGGATCCGCCAGGTCTTCTGGCTCCGCGAGGCGGAGGGACTCGCCAGCGACAAACTCTGTCAGGAATTGGGGATTTCGCCGACTAATTTGTGGGCCATGCTCTCGCGGGCGCGATTGCGCCTTCGGCGTTGCCTCGGCATGAACTGGTTTGAAAGCGGTGAAATGTGAGTGGACGAGTCGTCAGGTGGCTGTGGCGCCTCAGCCCCAATTGCCGCGAGGCGGCACGTCTGATCTCCGACGCGACCGAGCGGGATTTGTCGCGAATTGACCGCGTTGGATTGGCTCTGCACTTGCTGATCTGCCGGGCCTGCCGATGCTACCGGCAAAGCGTCCGATTCCTCCGGGAAATCATGCAAGCCTCGACGCAGGCCCAGGCCCCGTTTGTCCGTGAGGGTTTGTCCGCCGCGGCGAGACACCGCATTAGCTGCAAGCTGCAGGAGCATTGACTGGCGGTCGCGCCGCGAACCGCCGCCCCTTGTCGCGGGGAAGCCACCGCGCCAGCGATGACCGGATTCGGGTTTTTATTGGCTCCAGTTCACGACCTCACAGTTGGTCACAGCGGGCCGGCCAGTCGTCAGCCGATACGTACCACATGGATCCGCTCCCCCCACCGCCCTCTCCCGGCCCCCCGGCGGCTTTGTCGGCGGAGCAGCTCGCGCAACTCCACCGCGCGGGCCAAGCGCATCGACTGATCCGTCGCACCGCAGGAGTCGCGCTCTGCTCCGGCGTCAGCACGCTGCTGATCGGCGGCGCTTCGGCCGTCTGCGCTGCGTTCTGGCCTGACGTGGTCGGGATCGTCGGCTCGGCCGCCCTGCTGCTGATCGGATGCGTCGAGTTGGTGGGCCGCCGCCGGCTGCTCCAAGGCGAGCCGGGCTCGGCGCGGCTGCTGATGCGCAACCAACTCGCCTTGCTGGCGCTGGCCGTGGCTTACTGCATCTTTCAGATGGCCACCTTCTCAGTCGAGCGGCTCAAGAATGATGCCCTGCCGCCGGAGGTGCGCTCCCAGCTCGGCGCGATGCCCGAGGTCGCCCGTACCATCGACAGTAACGTCGAGCGCTGGGGCACGCTTGCCCATTATGGCACTTACTGCGTGATGATGGTGGCCAGCCTGGGCTTCCAGGGCGGGCTGGCGTTCTACTACGCCACGCGCCGTAAGCACCTCGACGCATTCCGCGAATCGGCCCCGCCATGGGCCCGGCAGTTGGTTCAGAAGCTCGCGGCGTAACGGAAAGAAAAGTCAGAAGCCGACTGAACGAATGTAATTGATGCTCAGCGGAATCTGCCGGACCGACTGGTCTGACTCGTCCTCGATGTAATAGTGCTTCACGCCGATCTTCTGCGCTTCGGCGAGGATTCCTGGAATATCGAGCTGGCCGGCACCGAGGGCGACGTCGGAATTTACGTCTTCGCCGCCGCTATAGTTGGGCGTCTTCACGCTCTTTTTCATGTCCTTGAGGTGCATCAGCGGAAAGCGGTTCGGGTATTTCTGCATGAGTTTGACGGGATCGGCCCCGCCGTCGTAGGCCCAGAAAATGTCCAGCTCGAAGTTGGCGAAATCGGGATTGGTCTCCTTGACCAGCACGTCAAAAACGGTGCCGCCCTCGGACGGGCGGAACTCGTAGCCGTGCGGGTGGTATGTGAACTTGATTCCGGCCTCGGCACATTTGCGGCCCCATTCGTTAAACCTTTGGGCCGCGGTGCGGGCGTTGTCAGCGGTGAAGTGGCCCAGGTGCGGGATCCATGGCATGGTCACGTATTCGCACCCGAGCGTCTTGCAATCCTTGATGATGCCGTCGATGTCGCTCGAAAACCGCTCCCACTGAAAGTGCGCGCCGCCGGCGTGCAACTGCTGCTCGTCGAGCTCCTTGCGGAACTGCTCCGCGCTGAGTCCGTAGAGGCTGGCCGCCTCAACATCATGAATTCCCATCTTGTGCACGAGCTGCATCGTGCCGGGGACGTCCTTGGGGAACTGATCTCGGAGGCTGTAGAGTTGGAGGCCGACGTCGATTTTGTGGCGCTCGCCCTCGTCGGCGGCAATCGCCAGTCGCTGCACGCGGGCCGACTGCTTAGGCGCCTGGAGCCACACATCGACCCGCGGCGTCTGCCAGTTGTAGGGCTTGTCGAGGATGTCCATGAGGCCGTCGCCGTTCAGGTCGGCGACGCGGGCCTCGTGGAAGCCGATCCCCTTGGCGAAAACCGTCTTGCGGAAGTGGCCTTTTCCGTCGCCGAAGAAGATCCACGCCTCGGCGTTGGGGTTGTCGGGATCGGGGCGGCCCTCGGTCCACTTGGCCATCTCGGCGGCGAAAATGTCGAGATTGCCGTCGCCGTCGATGTCCGCGATTTGAAGGCTGTGGCCGTGAACGACGTTGTGGACCAATTCATGACCGACCCAATCGGCACTGTTGGTCGGGTCGCCTTTGCACTCGTACCACATCAGTGGCCCAGAGGCGGCATCGCCCGTGTTGATGACAACCTGTGGATACTTGGAGTCCTTGATCAGCTTCGCCGCCGCGATCCGGCCCCCCTGCTCGGCGATCTTGATCGGCTTGAATTTCCCGTCGCCCAGGTACTTGAACCAGTAATTCCCGGCGAGAATGTCGGGACGGCCGTCACCATCCATGTCGGCGGCGGCGACGCCCTCAGCGTACTTGCCGGGGCCTTCGCCAGCGGTACCGGAATAGACGTCTTCCAGTTTCCACTCGCCCGCCTCGCGGGGATTTGGCGGAATATCGGCGATGAAGAGCTTCCGGGCCCCCTGGTTCCAGAAGACGAGCTGCGGCTTGCCGGTGCCTTTGAAGTCACCGAACACCTGGTCGTGGTGCTGGTGGCCGCCCCCCTTCTTGATGACGTGTCTCTTCCAGGGAACGGTGGGGTCGTACCTGCCGGCGGGATTTTCCCACCACCAGAGTTCATCGCCCTGGTAATCGGCGCCGAAGACGATGTCGGGATACCCGTCGCCGTCGATGTCGTAAACGGTCCCGCCGGCCTCCACCGTCAAGTAATCCTCGTCGATGACGTACCGTTCCCACCCGCCCGGCCGATGTCGATACCAGACCAGGGCCGGGGCGGTCTTGCGGAAACTGAGGACAAAATCGTTGACGCCCCCCTTGTCCAGATCGGCGACGACCGCGCCAGTCTGCTCGGTAGAAGGCCCGGGAACCGGCAGGTCGCCTGTCGCGCTTGACAGATGGGTCCATTGCAGACCGGAGCGCTCTTCTGTCCGGCCCCGCGCTTCATCCGCAACCACAGCTGCGGCGACGGTCAGGAGGGACACGCCGACGCACGACAGGGCCCAACCCATTCGCTTGCCGGATCCGCTCATGTCGGCCTCCACCTATTGCATGGTGACTTTCTTCATCAAGTTTTGGGTCGCTACGCTCTGGTAATACCCGCCCAGGTCGGCCTGCGAGCCGGCCCACAGGTACTGCACGTCCCGGCTGTGGTATGGCCCCAGGTCGCGCATCTCCGGGCCGGCGAAGGCCTGAAGATCGGCCCCGACATAGGGCTGGTACTCCCGGTCCGCATCGTGCACCCACTTGAAGCCGATTCGCTGGCCTTCACTGAGTGAAATGGTCCAGAGCCGCTCGATCTTGCTGGGCCGTCCTACCTCATTGAATCCGCTGGCCCGGTATAGGGTGTATTCACCACTGCCGGGCGTGGTGTGGGCCAGGTCCTGGACTGGCCCGGGCACAACCGCCTGTACCCCGCTGTACGACCCGCCGCACCCGCTCAGCAGCGCGATGCCGACCACCATCCACAGAATCCCTAAGGATCGAACCTTCATGTTCTGCTTTCCTTTCTAAGTCGCAATTCCTACACCGCCGAGGCGGATTCTACCGCCGGGACGCATGGCGTCAAAAAACGCGCTCCCTGAATGAAGGCCTGTCACGGAACCGTTGGCCCAACCAGCGGCTCGATTCGGGCCAGCTCGTCGCGGGCCATCTGCTGCGCGTCTGGCTCGTGCAGCCGAAGCATTGCCCGTTGCAGGTACTGCTTTGCCAGGTCGTACCGATTGAGGTAACGCGCGTAGACCAGCCCGAGCATCAACTCGATCTGCTCGATCTGCTCGAACTTAGGATGGATGCGCAAGAGGGTCTCGTAAGCCTCGGCCGCCTGGGCGTACTGTTGTTGGGCGCCAAGTTGGTTGGCAATATCAAGCTGTGCCTGTCGGGGCATCCCCTGCTGCGGATCGAGCTGCTTGAGCTGGAGATACAGGTGAGCGGCCGTGGGCAGGTCGTGGCGCGAGATCGCCTCGAGGATCGCCGCCCGCATGGTGATGATCTGCTCTTGCCGTGGGTCGGGCGGGGGCAGTGGCGCCTGGCTGCGCCGATCGCGCGCGGAATAGTCGAAGGGGTTATACCCTTTGCTGATCATATCGCGATACTGACGGCGGCGGTTCCATTGTTTGAGGATCGCCACCATGTCGAACTGGTCTCGCGGCAGCAGTTGCAACCCCAGCAGCGCCAGGCAGATGAAGAACCCGAAGATCGTGCCGCCGATGTGGGCGATGTGGGCGACCTTGGTATTGCCCGCGAAGTTCAGGAGCACGTCCTGGCCAAAGAAGAACAGGATGAACCAGAAGCTTGGGATCTCATATTCTCCGAACAGGTACCAGAAATAGAAGATTCGGACATTGGACCGGGGAAACAAGACCAGGTAGGCGCCCGTAACTGCCGCGATGGCGCCGCTGGCCCCGATTACCGGGGCGGACCCGGATTGCATGAGTACGTAGGCGATCCCGGCGAATACCGCGCCGGCCAGGTAGAAGCCGAGATAACCGATATGTCCCATCTTGTCGTTGACGTTGTTCCCGAAGATATACAGGAACAACATGTTCCCGATCAGATGGAACCAACTGGCGTGCATGAACGCATAGGTGAAGAACGCGTACAGTCTTGGGAGTCTTGGGGACAAGTCAAATTGGCTGGTCGTCAACTCCTCGACGCGCGACAGGTCCAGGACCCAACGGCCGTGCACGTGGTGAAGGTGCTGGAGGATAACGAAGACGAAGACGTTGACGGCGATCAGTGCCCAGTTCATGTAGGGCGTGTGGCGAAGGCGGCTGTCAGTACCCAGGGGGATGATCATTGGATCGCGAGTGCCAATTGCCGATTGCCGATTGCCGATTGCGAGAGTGAGTTGTCACCCGATTTCCATTCGGCAATCGGCAATCGGCAATCGGAATTGGTCACGAGGTCTGCTCCGGCTCATTAACCTTGACCATCCTCACCCGCCGCCCCCCGCGGTCCCAGGTGACGCGGCTCATGTAGGCCTCCATCAGGAGGATGCCGCGGCCGCTGCACTTTTCCAGGTTTTCCTCGCTGGTCGGGTCGGCGACGTTTCCGCGGTCGAAGCCGGGCCCTTCGTCTTCGACCATGATCTCGACGCGCTTGGGCGTGACCTTCGCCTCGACCCGCACCTTCTTCCTGGGGTCTAGCCTGTTGCCGTGCTTGATTGCATTCGTCAGCGCCTCTTCGAGCGCGAGATTGATGGCGAAGAACGATTGACCACGAAAGCCCTTCTTTTGAATGTCCGCGAGGATCCGCTTCTGGACATCGCGGCCGGCGTCAAAATCGGAGGGGATGGTGAAGCTCAGCCGACCGGAGGGCCTACCGCGTCCATTGGCGCCGCCGCGATGATGGGGAGGAGGCGGGTTGGAGTTCCCGTGACGGTTCGACCCGGCGACGCCCATCCTCGCGAATCCTGCAAAACGCCGCGCTTTGCCGGGGATGCTGTTCCTTCGTCTCGCCCGGCACCGCAAACGACCGAGCGGCACGCCGCCGCCCGCGCGCCGCGACGGCTATGTGAAGCTTGTCAAGGCATCCTGCCGGTTGGGAAGAATCCGGAACAGCTTGTTCAGCTTGGTAATGACGAAGACCTCCAGGATTTGCGGCTTGATGTTCGTCAACCGCAACTGGCCGCTCTTCTCGCGAATCTTGTTGTTGGCGTTGATCAGCATTCCCAGGGCGGCAGATGACAGATGGTCAACGCTGGCGAAGTCCAGCAACAGCTTGGGGTTGTCCCCCTCCTCGATCAGCGAACCCAGCGTGCTGCCGATTTCGGCGATGTTTGCCTCGTCGAGGATGCGGTTGTTGGTGAACTCGACGATCCGAACGTCCTTCTGCCTGGTGACGGAGATCGGCGGTATGGTTTCGGCCATGGCCAGCGGTCCTTAAGGTTGGATCAATACCGACGTTAAACGTACGGCGGACGGAAAATACTGTCAAGCACCGTCGCTGGGCCGCGGCGCTTCCTCGATCAGCTCCGGCGGCTTGCCCGGCCCGGCCCTCTGACGCTGGCGCACCACCAGCTTGATCGGTACCTCGGAGTACGGCAGCAATTCGCGGAAACGATTGATCATAAAACGCTGGTACGTCTCGCTCAAGTACGCCGGGTTGTTGACAAAGAGCACGATCGTCGGCGGGGCCACGTCGGTCTGGGTGGCGTAGTAGATTCGCGCCCGCCGCCCACTGGACGTACTGGGGCGGCGCTCTTCCAGGACCTGCTGCACGACCATGTTCAGCTTGTGCGTCGTCACCCGCGTGTGGGCCTGCTTGTCCAGGTGCTGGGCGAGGTCCAGGACGGCCTCGACGTTTTTCCCATCCTTGGCGGTGATGAAGGCGATAGGAGCGAAGTCGAGGTGTCTCAACTCCGCATCGAGATACTTGCGGTACTCCTCCATGATTCCGTGGTCGTCGAACTTTCCGCCCTGCTGCCGCGACTGCTCCTGTAAGATCGTCTTGGCCAAGTCCCACTTGTTGATGACCAGCACGACCGGTTTGTGCTGCGCGGCGATATACGCGGCGAGTTTCTTGTCGGGCTCGCTCACCGGCTCGGTCGCGTCGATCAACATCAGCACCACGTCGGCGCGGCGGATGGACCGCTGGGCGCGATGGAAGCTGTAGAACGCCACGTCGTTGCTCACCATGTGCCGCTTCTTACGAACGCCGGCAGTGTCAATCACCACCAGGCCCTTGCCGTCTTTCTCGAATCGGACATCGACGCTGTCGCGCGTCGTGCCGGGGACTTCGGAGACGATCACGCGATCGCCGTGGCCCTCGTAGATCTCGGCGATGGCGTTGACGAGTGTGCTCTTGCCCGCATTCCGCTTGCCCACGATCGCCACGAGCATCTGCGGCTCGGGAACGTCCGTCGGGGCCTGCGACAGGTCGACGTTGGCTGCGATGGCGTCGACCACCTGATCGAGGTTGCGGTTATTGAGGGCGGAGACGCCGATCGGCGTGCCGAAGCCGAGACGAGCGAAGTCGCCAAGCACGGCGTCGACCTTGGCGCCGTCCGCCTTGTTGGCCACCAAGACCGTCTTGACCCCGCGGCGCCGCAAAAACCCGGCGATCTCCTGGTCGGCGCTGGTCAGACCGTCCTGGCAGTCGAGCACCAGGAGCACCAGCTTCGCCTCGGTGATGGCGACTTCGATCTGGTGCTTGATGTGGGCGGTGAGCTGATCCGGGTCGACAAATCCGTACCCGCCGGTGTCGACCAGTTCGACATAGCGGTCGCCGATCTTGAGGGGCATGGCGATGCGGTCGCGGGTGACGCCGGGCATGTCCTGCACGATGCTGATTCGCTTACCCACCAGGGCGTTGAGCAGGCTGCTCTTGCCAACGTTGGGCCTGCCGACGATCGCCACCACGGGTGAAGGTGCCATATGGGGTATTGTTGGGGCGCCCTCTCACCGTTGGCAATGCCGGCCGGCGGCGATTGTGTGGATCGCCTCCTGGCGGGTCGTAATTGCCCTTCGTGCGTTTTTTTTCCTAACGCGCTCGCAGCAGAAGCACCGGCACCCTGACGCTGTGCTGCACTTGATGGGCGGTGGCGCCGAGGAACAGGTCAGCCAGAAAGCGGTGGCCGTGCGTACTCATGGCCACCAGGTCGCACTGCCGCTCGCCGACCCAACGGATGATTTCGGTGGCGGGGTCGCCGAACGCGAGTTCCGCCTCGGCTTCGATTCCCGCGTCCTGGAACTCCCGCTTGATTTGCGCCAGGTAAGCGCGGTCCTCATCGACTTCGCGGCTGACGGCGTCGGGACCGTACATCCGCGCGGCCCATCCGTCGGCCACGTGCAGCAGCACCACCCGGCTGTGCATGATCTGCGCCAGCTCCCGCACGTGTTCGACAATGGCCCGATCCGTCGCGCTGGCGTCCAAAGTGACGAGAATGGTCTTGTACACGCCCGGCCTCCCAGATCCCGCGATTGTACCGGGCCGACTCATGCTGCACATCGGTCACAGGACGTTCGCTGTCGCTAACGGCCGGTCACTACTGACCACGCAGTTTTGATCGAGTCGGGAAATCCGTAGAAGTCCATCGCCGTGATCAACAGGCACGACCCCCACCCGGCGAGGATCAGGAACCAGCCATTGCGATAGATCCCCATGTATTTCCGGCGGCTGGTGAAATACAGGAGTGGGACCATCGCCAGTGGCAGTTGCAGCGCCAGCACCACCTGGCTGAGCGTCAGCAGGTCGTTGACGCTGCTTTCGCCGCGCAGTCCGATAATGAAGACCGCCGGGAGGATCGCCAAAGTGCGGGTGATCATCCGCCGCACCCACGGCCGGACCCGCCAGTGCATGAACCCTTCCATCACGACCTGGCCGGCCAGCGTTCCGGTGATGGTGCTGCTCTGGCCGCTGGCCAGCAGAGCGATCGCGAACAGCGGGCCGGCCGCGGCCACGCCGATCAGCGGCGCCAGCGTCAGGTACGCCACACGAATCCAGTCGGTAGTGTCTCCGAACGTGATAGTGTGCCCGCCCGCCACGCTCACGCTGCTCTTGCCGTAAAACACCATCGCCGCCAGCACGAGAATCGCGGCATTTATCAGGAACGCGACGCATAACGCCACTATCGAATCGATGGTGTTGAACGTGATCGCCTTGCGGATCGAGGCATCATCCTGCTGGAACCGCCGCGACTGCACCAGGGCCGAGTGCAGGTACAGGTTGTGCGGCATGACCGTCGCCCCGATGATGCCGATCGCGATGTACCTCATGACAGGATCATTGAGTCTCGGCGACAGCATCGCGCGGCCCATCGCCCCAAAGCTGGGATGCGTCTGCGGCAAGACGAAGATCTCGATGAAATAGCACACGCCGATCGTCGAAATGAGCACCAGGATGACGGCCTCGATGAACCGCATCCCCATCCCTTGAAGCGCCAGCAGCAGCAGCACGTCCAGCGCGGTGAGGAGGACTGCCCAGAGCAGCGGGATGTGGAACAGCAGATTGAGGGCGACGGCGCTGCCGAGTACCTCGGCCAGGTCGCAGGCGCCGATCGCGACTTCGCAGGCCAGCCAGTTCGGCCACCGCGTCCATGACGGCAAGTGGTCGCGGCAGCACTGGGCGAGGTCCTTGCCGGTTACCACTCCCAGCCGCGCCGAGACCACCTGCATGAAGATTGCCATGAGGCTCGCCAGGCCGACGACCCACAGCAGGTCGAACTTGAACTGCGCGCCTCCCTGGAGGTCGGTGCCCCAGTTGCCCGGGTCCATGTACCCGACGCTGACCAGCAGGGCAGGCCCGACGAACGCCCGGTAGTGCCGCCAGAACCCGGCCGTCGGCTTCGGGACGGCGATCGTCCCGTGCATCCCCTCCAGCGAGAGGGAGCGCTGGGGCGCGGCCGGGATGACGCCCCGGCGGACGCCGAGCGGGCCGGCGTAGTCCAGCGCTCTGACTTCGCTGCCTCCATTGTCCGACATCGCATGGCTCCCACGGCCGCGCGGCGGACTGACCGCCGCCAACTTTGAATAGTCAAAATTATGATATAATACGAGCCGGCATTTGTCAATCGAGCGAACAAAAGGTACGCTTCTCGGCGCAGAACCAGCGGCCAGAGGCGCCGCGAGGCACGCCCATGGCTTCCAGCACGGTTGAGAACTACCTCAAGCAGCTCTACCTGGAGCAGCAACACGCGCCAGGACAGCTCGTCTCCATGGGCAAGCTGGCGGCCGCGATGGGTGTGGTGCCGGGGACGGCGACCACCATGGTCAAGGCCTTGTCCGATTCCGGTCTGGTCGGATACGAGCCGCGCGAAGGCGTAAGACTGACTCGGGCCGGCGAGCAACTCGCCCTGCACGTGCTCCGCCGCCATCGTCTGGTCGAATTGTTCCTGGTCCGGGTGCTGGGGCTGGACTGGTCGGAGGTGCATGCCGAGGCGGAAGAGCTCGAACATGCCATCTCCGACAAGGTCCTGGAGCGAATGGATGCGCTGCTGGACCGCCCTAGCGTAGACCCGCACGGGGACCCGATCCCGCCGGCCAGGGGCCGGCCGCATCTGACGCCGACCCGCGACAGCCTGGCCGACTGCGAGCCGGGCCGCAGTTACTGCGTGTCCCGAGTGGTGGACCAGGAGCCGGCGTTTCTCCAGTTCGTGGAGCGGTGCGGCCTGATGCCGGGAACATCGGTGACAGTCGAAGCCCGCGACCCCCAGGCCGATGCCATCCGCGTCCGACCGCGCGGCAAGGAGCCGCTCAGCCTGGGCACCAGCGCGGCCGCGAAGATCCTGGTGGAGTCAGGGTGAATTGAACGCATTGCAAATTGCAATCCTCTGGTTGACACTGCGGTCAGTTCATACAGGAAAACTCAATGACCCAACCCGTGCGCGTCGGCTTGATCGGCTCGCAATTCATCTCCAGCATTCACGCCGAATCGTTTCACCGTTGCCCCCAGGCGCAGCTCGTCGCGGTCGCGTCACCTACACGCGCACACATGGACGAATTCGCCAAGAAATTTGGCATCCCGCGCGCTTTCACCGACTACCGCCAAATGCTGGCGATGGACGATCTGGACATGGTGGTGATTGGCGCGCCCAATCATCTGCACTGCCCCATGACGCTCGACGCAGCGGCGGCAGGGAAACACGTCGTCTGCGAGAAGCCACTGTGCATGAACCTCGCCGACGCCGATCGGATGATCGCGGCCTGCCGCGGCGCGAAGGTCAAGCTGATGTATGCCGAGGAGCTGTGCTTCGCTCCGAAATACGTCCGCCTCAAACAACTTCTCGACTCCGGCGCCCTCGGCCAGCCCACCCTCCTCAAGCAATCCGAGAAGCACGACGGCCCGCACGCTCCTCATTTCTGGGACATGGAGCGCTCGGGCGGCGGGGTCACCATGGACATGGGCTGCCATGCGATCGAATTCTTCCGTTGGATACTCGGCAGGCCCAGAATCCGCTCCGTCTATGCCCAGATGTCCACTCAGGTCCATGCGAACAAGACCCAAGGTGACGACAATGCGATCCTGGTCCTCGAGTTCGACAATGGCTGCCTGGCCCTGGCCGAGGAAAGCTGGACGAAGCTGGGCGGCATGGACGACCGGGCCGAGGTCTACGGGTCCAAAGGTGTTGCCTACGCCGACTTGTTGCACGGCAATTCGATCGAAACCTACAGTGCCGTCGGGTATGATTATGCCGTCGAAAAGGCCGGATCGACGCTCGGCTGGAGCTTCACGATCTACGAGGAAGCCTGGAACTACGGTTTTCCGCAGGAAATGGCCCATTTCGTGGATTGCGCGCAAAATGACAAGCCGCCCCTCGTGACCGGCGAGGACGGCCGTGCCGTGCTGGAGGTCATCTTCGCCGCCTACGAGTCGGCCGGCGCCGGGCGGAAGGTAAAACTTCCCTTCGACACGAAAGCGGCCAAGCCGATCGACCTGTGGCGACGCCGCACCGAAACAGGCTAAGCGCGCGGGGTGTAACGCGGGTTTGTGGCGGGCTGGAACGTGGCACGGTCGAGTCGGCCGTGCCACGGAGGACGCCTCGCCACAAGCAAGCATCGCACCCCGGGCACGAGCGGAGCAAGGCCGCGCCCGGAAATCCCCTCCCTTCTCTGATAGTATTGGGCGTCTATGGGCCTCCTCACCTACCGCACGGCTGGCGAATCGCATGGGACCGCGCTGTTATCGCTGGTGGAAGGCCTTCCGGCCGGCGTACCGGTGGAGAAGGAGTTCATCGACGGCGAACTCCGCCGCCGTCAGGGCGGCTATGGACGGGGCGGTCGCCAGAAAATCGAAACCGATCAGGTCGAGTTCCTCAGTGGCATCCGCCTGGGCAAGACGATCGGCTCACCGGTCGCGATGTTGATCCCCAACAAAGACTCGCGGCTCGATGACCTGTCGGCGACCCCCCCGCTTCACCGCCCGCGTCCCGGTCATGCCGACCTCGCCGGCAGCGTCAAATGGCTGACCACCGACTGCCGCGAGACGCTGGAGCGAGCCAGCGCCCGCGAGACGGCGGCGCGCGTCGCCGCTGGGGCGCTGGCGCGCTGCCTGCTCCGCCAGTTCGGAATCGAGGCGTTCGGGTTCGTGCGGGCCGTCGGGCCGGCGGCGTCGGGCGTCGACGTCACGCCCGACAATTGGCGCGAGCTACTCGAGGCCCGCGACCTATCGGATATCTACTGTCCCGACCCGGCCGCCAGTGACGGCATGCGCGAGTTCATCAACGAACAGAAGATGGCCAAGGACACGGCCGGCGGCGTGGTGGAGACGCACGTGTTCGGGTGCCCGATCGGGCTGGGGTCGTGCATGACCTGGGACGGCCGGCTCGATTCCCGCATCGCCGCCGGGGTCGCCGCCATCCAGGCGTTCAAAGGGGTCGAGTTCGGCCTCGGCTTCGAGGCCGCCCGCCGGCCCGGTTCGCAGGTCCACGACGAGATCGGTTACGTCCCATCCCGCAAAGACCTGCCGTCTCTGGGCTTCGTCCGTGGCACCAACAACGCCGGCGGACTGGAAGGGGGCATGACCAACGGCCAGCCCGTCGTCGTCCGCGGCGCCATGAAGCCCATCAGCACCCTCGGAAAGCCGCTGAAGAGCATTGACCTCAATACAAAACAGCCTTCCGAGGCCGGCTGGGAAAGGTCCGACATCTCCGCCATCAGCGCGGCGTCGGTCATCATGGAAAACGTCGTAGCCTTCGAGATCGCCCGCGCCATGCTCGAGAAATTCGGCGGCGACTCGCTGCCGGAGGTCAGGGCGAATTACGACAGTTTCCTGGCGACCGCACGGCGTCTTCCGCTATAGCGCCGGTCGACTTCCGATTCGCTCAAGTCCACACGGGCGGTTAGTCCGATATATCGCAACAGGACCGTGCGGCGTCGCGCGGGCGAGAACTCAGCACCTACCGGCCGGGGCGTCGCACGACAGGTCCCTGGGCAAAGGAGTTGTCAATGACGATGAACCGAATCTGCAAGTGGGTGGCCGCCGGCGTCCTGGCGCTGGGGGCCGTGCCGGCCGTTGGCCTGGCCCGTACGCACGCCAGTGGGTCGACCGCCGTCACAGTCTCCCCGGCTGTCATGGAGGCCCCGATCAACGTAATGCCCGTCGCGGCCCATGTGCGGAGCAAGAAGAAAATGTCCGCGCGCCGCCGAGGCGTGACTTCCCGTCGGCGTTCGTCGGCGCGGCGCCATCGCGTCCACGTGCGCCGGCGCGGTCAAACGTCATCGCACCATCTTCGCAAGCACGTCGGCCGCAAGTCCCGCCGGCAGGCGTAAGCCGAACCACACGACGACGATAGCGACCCCGGCCGAGCTGGCCGGGGTCGCTCCCATTTGAGAGCGGCCTTGCAAGGGTGCGTGACGAGTTCGGCGCGCCTCATCGGAGTCAGCTGCAATGTGGCACAGCCGCCCTCGGCTGTGTTCCGCCGGCAGGCGGAAGGAAATTTCGGGCTCCGCCCGAACACAGCCGAGGGCGGCTGTGCCACATGAAGACCCGCCATACCTGTCACGCACCGGCCCTGGAACACGCCGGGACCAACGAATCGAAAACGACCGGCGACGCTCATAGAATTACCTCACCATGGGCAGCGTGGATACTTTGGCGGTCGCCGCTCCGCCGCCGGCGGCGCTTGACGTTGTGCGGCGGCCCGGGTTGATGCTGCCGGCATTGTCGCTCTGCTGGCGGGAGCTCGTGCGGTTCCTGCGGCAGCGGCATCGCATCGTCGGCGCGCTGGGGACCCCCATCGTCTTCTGGCTTTTGCTCGGATTGGGGATGGGGCACAGCTTCAAGGGCATCGGCGTGCCGGGCGGCGAAGACTATCTCAAGTTCTTCTTCCCCGGCACCATCCTCATGATCCTGCTCTTCACCGCGATCTTCTCCACTATTTCGATCATTGAAGATCGGCGGGAAGGGTTCCTCCAATCCGTACTGGTGGCCCCGGTGTCACGCATGTCGATCGTGCTGGGGAAAGTGCTGGGAGGCGCCGTGCTGGCATTCGGCCAGGGATTGATCTTTCTGGCCCTGGCGCCTTTGGTCGGACTGCACCTCACACTCCCCGGCTTTTTCGCGGCGTGCGCGATGATGTTCATCATTTCATTCGCACTGACGGGCCTGGGGTTCTGCATCGCCTGGCGGATGAGTTCGACGCAGGGATTTCACGCCATTATGAACCTGTTCCTGATGCCCTTGTGGTTCTTGTCCGGCGCGCTGTTCGCGCCACAGACGGCATGGGCCGGCTTGAAGTGGATCATGCGGATCAACCCGCTCAGTTATGGACTGGCGGGGCTCCAGCGGGCGGTATACTGGGCGGACCTGCCGCACGGCTCGGCGCTGCCGGGGTGGGGTGCTATCCTGTCAGTAAGCTTGGTATTCGCGGCGGCGATGTTCTGGCTGTGCGGGGTCGTGGCCAGTGGTCGCGTGTCGGCCGACCTGTTGTAGGATTGAACGCTTGCGGGTGCTTCAATGGAGAGCAAACAAAAACTCGTTACGATCGGCCTCTGGGCCGTGCTGCTCCTAGCCATGGTGGGTGTGGTGATCGGGGCGATCTTTCGTCCCAGGCACGCGGTCGCCAAACCGAACCAGACAGATGTCGGCGTGAGCTGGGCCTCCGACCGACAGCAAGGCCATCCGCCGCTGCGGGAGTTGTTCGCCACGCCCGACCTGACGCTGACCGATCAGGACGGGACGAAGTTCTCGACCCGCGACCTTCGCGGGCGCGCGTGGGTCGCCGATTTCATTTTTACGAGCTGTGCCGGATCGTGCCCGGTGATGTCGTACCAGATGGTCGAGGTGCAGAAAAACACGCCGGCCGATGTGAGGCTGGTGTCGTTCTCGGTGGACCCGGCGCACGACACGCCGGCCGTCCTGAAACAGTATGCGGCTGCATTGAAAGCCGACCCGGCCCGGTGGCGCTTCCTGACCGGCACACCGCAACAGATGGCCGACGCGGCATATGGGATGAAGATGGCCCTGAAGCCGGCGGGCAACGACGCGCCGCCGCTCTTGCACAGCGACAAGTTCCTGCTGGTCAACCCGAAGGGCGTGGTGGTGGGGATTTACGACGGCACCAGCGCCGACGACGTGAAGCGGCTGACCGCGGACGCGATTAAGTTGGCCGGCGGCGGAGGCATGGCCCTGTGAACCTCAGCTACTTCCCACTGCTGAATGCTTCGTTGAACGGCGCAAGTGCCGCGCTGCTCCTGGCCGCTTACAGTTTGATCAGAATGCGGCGGTTCGCCGCCCATGGGACGGTGATGATCGCGGCGCTCATCAGCTCGACGGTCTTCCTCGCCTGCTATGTCACCTATCACGCGCTCCGCGTCCGCCAGGGCGTGGCGATCACCCATTTTCCCGAAAGCCACCTGCGGCCGATCTACCTGACGCTCCTGACCTCCCACACGATCCTGGCGGTGGTCATCCTGCCGATGATTGGGATCACATTGTGGCGGGCGCTGCGCCGGCGCTGGCCGCGCCATCGCCAGATCGGCGTCTGGACGTTCTCTTTATGGCTGTATGTCTCGGTGACCGGCGTTATCATCTACTGGATGCTCTACCACGTGGCGCCGACCCTGCACCACTGAGGACCGAACCATGAGAGGGCGGACCCTCCTCCTAAGCTGCCTGCTCATCGTCGCGCTGAGCGCCGCGGCAATCGCGTGCCCCGCGTGCAGGGACACCATCTCCAACACCGACGCCCAGACCGCCGGCTCCGTCGGCGCCGGCTTCAACACGAGCATTTATGTGATGCTCGGCGGGTTTTTCTTCGCGTTGGGCCTCGTGGTCCGCACGATCGTCCGGGGAATGAGATGAGACTGCTTCGGGTGGTGGAACGCAGCGGCGTTGTTTGCTCAGCGTAAAATGGGAAAAGGGGGACACTGCAGAATGGGAGAAGGGGGACACTGCAGTGTCCCCCTTTTTGCACTTCCCACTGTCACATTGGATGCCTGGAAAACAGGCGAGGGCAGCGCCGCAGCCGGTCGCCGCCCGGTAATGAGCTCGAAGCATGCAGAAGGATGCCATGATAGAACAAATACCGCTGGTCGAGGATATTCAGAACTATGCCCAGAACATCGTGGACACGGTGCGTGAGCCCCTGCTGATCCTCGATGCCACCCTGCGCGTCCGATCCGCCAACCGCGCCTTCTATCAGACGTTCCACGTTTCGCCCGCCGAGACCGAGGGCCGCCTTATCTATGAGCTGGGCAACGGCCAGTGGGACATCCCCGACCTGCGGACCCTGCTTGAAGACATCGTCCCCAAAAGCTCCGTCTTCGACGATTTCGAGCTCGACCACACCTTCCCGGTGATCGGCCGCAGGGTGATGCTCCTCAATGCTCGCAAGCTCCAGGCGGGCCACCACGTCGAACTGCTGGTCCTGGCCGTGGAAGACGTGACCGCGCGAAAGCGTGCGGAAGAAGAGCTGCTCAAAGCCGGGGCCTTGCAGATCGCAATCTTCAACAGCGCCAACTTCTCAAGCATCGCCACCGACGAGAAAGGCGTCATTCAAATCTTCAACGTCGGCGCCG
>Ga0073928_10002081_pt1 | contig 35926 bp, 33 predicted proteins | sample PaiPotPPA55metaG_FD_76969 | JGI IMG/M metagenome (GOLD analysis project Ga0073928, IMG submission 76969) | Iron sulfur acid spring bacterial and archeal communities from Banff, Canada, to study Microbial Dark Matter (Phase II) - Paint Pots PPA... ... | reverse complement strand
GATGAGCCGTATACAAGGATCAGCGGCTCTCGCGGAGAGCCTGAATTTCATGCATTGCGGGATGCCTTAAACTGATCTAAGGTTTTTCCTGAGCCCAGCGGAGGTGTCGCATGGAAGCCGTATTAAGCGCATCGGACCCGAATCGGGTGCTGGCTACCGGGAGCGCCGCGGGGCTGAAGCTGGAAATGATTCGTCAACCGGATGGATGGATTGTGATTACGGCCAACGGAAGGCCCCTGACCGATCACCGCTGGCCGGCGGCCGAGTTGGAGCAGTGCGTCACCCTCTACATGGCGATGCTGCGTAACCGGCCTCACGCCTGACACCCGTTTGTTCAGTCCCGATTTTCAGTACAATTCGCGCACGGCCCTGATGGCGGTTGACAGTACACTTCCCCATCAACGGGCACCGCAATGGCTAAGAGGAAGACCAACGCAAGCCGCCCCGCGGCCAGAAGGAGGGGAGCCCGCCGGCTCGCGACCAAGCCCGTCCGCCGCACGGCCGGCGCGAAAACCGGCGCCCGGGCTCAACCAAAGCCCGCGACAAGGGACGGCGACGTTCCACCGCCGCGTCCGGCGTTTCCGATCATCGGAATCGGCGCCTCGGCGGGCGGGCTGGAGGCCTGCTCTCAACTGCTGGCGGAACTGCCCGCCGACCTGGGCGCCGCTCTCATCGTCGTGATGCATCTAGCGCCGGACCACGCCAGCGTGCTGCCGGAACTACTGGGCGGCACCAGCAAACTGCCGGTGGTGCACATCAGCGACGGTATGCGGATCGAGCCCAACCGGATCTGCGTGATCCCCCCCAATACGCAGTTGGGCATCATCGACGGCAAGCTGCGACTGACGCCGCGGCCGGCGGACCGGACTCAGTACAAGCCGGTCGACTTCTTCTTTCGTTCCCTGGCCGCTTATGCCCAGTCCCGCGCGATCGGGATTGTCCTTTCCGGCAGCGACACCGACGGGGCGGTCGGGCTGCGCGAAATCAAGGAGGTCGGCGGCATCACCATCGCCCAGGAGCCGACCACCGCCAAGTACGACGGCATGCCCCGTGCGGCGATCCAGACCGGACTAGTGGATCTGGTACTCCCGCCGGACGAGGTCGCCCGCGAGCTGGTGCGGATTGCCCGCCACCCGTTCGTCGCGCCGGCGCTCCCGGCCAGGCCAGGCGAAGACTTGGCCGGCCCCGACGAGCATCTCCACCAGGTTTTCATCCTGCTGCGGAAGGCGACGGGCGTCGATTTCTCCCATTACAAGTTGCCGACCATCAGGCGGCGGCTACAGCGGAGGATGGTGCTGCACAAGATCAGCGGTGTCGAGCAGTACCTTAAACTCCTGCGGCGCGATCCAGGTGAAGTCCGCGCGCTTCACCAGGACCTGCTCATCCTTGTTACCCGCTTCTTCCGCGACCCCGAGTCCTTCAACACCCTGACGAGCAAGGTCTTTGCCCGGATTGTGCCGGATCGCGGCCGCGAGCAGCCGCTCCGGATTTGGGTGCCGGGGTGCTCAACCGGAGAAGAGGCCTACTCCGTCGCCATCGCCCTGCTTGAGTTCCTCGGCAACGAAGCGCAGGGCGTGCTGGTGCAGATCTTCGCGACGGACGTCAGCGAGACCGCGGTCGAGCAGGCCCGCTTGGGGAGTTACCCCGAAAGCATCGCCGCTGACGTTTCGCCCGAGCGCCTCAGGAGGTTCTTCGCCAAAACCGGCGCCAACTACCGGATCAGCAAGACGGCCCGCGACATGTGCGTCTTTGCTCGCCAGGACCTCACCCGCGATCCCCCCTTCTCGAAACTCGATCTGATCCTTTGTCGAAACGTTCTGATCTACCTCAGTCCGACGCTGCAGCGGAGGCTGATGAGCATCTTCCATTACGCGCTGCAAGCGACGGGATTCCTGATGCTCGGCGCCGCGGAGACGGTCGGGCCGAACACAGACCTGTTCGCGGTGGCCGACAAGCGGCACCGGCTGTATACCAAAAAGCTGACAGTGGTCAGGACGGACCTGCAATTTCCGCCGATCGAGCACGCCTCCGGTAGCGGCGAGCCTAGCCCAAGGCCGTCCGCGGAGGTGCGGAGCGCTGGCCAAGTACAGAACGAGGCCAATCTGCTGGTCCTCTCCCGGTATGCGCCGCCGGGCGTGATCGTGGACAACGATCTGCAGATCATTCAGTTCCGCGGGCCGACGGGCGCGTTTCTCGAGCCGGCGTCGGGCGAGGCGAGCCTGAGCCTGTTCAAGATGGCGCGCGAGGGACTGCTGCACGCCCTCAGGACCGCGCTGCACGAGGTCCGCAAGTCAGGGAAGGCATCGCGAAAAGAGGGGCTGCGGGTCAGGCACAACGGAACGGTCAAGGAGGTGAATCTGGAGGTGGTCCCCCTGAATACGTCCGGCGAGATCCGGCATTTTCTCGTGCTGTTCGAGAATGCCGGCCAGTCGGCCGCCCCGCAGCACGGCGTATCGCGCGGAAAGTCCCGTCCGGCTCCCCTTCCTCGCGAAAAGACTCCCGTTCGCCGTCTCCAGGAGGAGTTGGCCGCCAGCCGGGAATACCTCCAATCCATCATCCAGGACCGCGAAGCGGCTAATGAAGAACTCCAATCGGCCAATGAAGAAATCCTCTCCGCCAACGAGGAATTGCAGAGCACCAACGAGGAGCTCGACACCGCCAAGGAAGAACTTCAAAGCACCAACGAGGAGCTGAATACGGTCAACGAGGAGCTTCAGGCCCGCAACGAGGAGCTGAGCCGGGTCAACAGCGACCTGGTGAACCTGCTCGGCAGCGTCCAGATCCCGATCGTGATGGTGGCCGGCGACCTGCGCATCCGCCGCTTTACCGCGACCGCCGAAAAAGTCTTGAACCTGATTCCCAGCGATCTCGGCCGGCCGATCAGCGACATCAAGCCCAACATCGACTGCCCGGAATTGGAGAAGTTGATTTCCGACGCGGTCGAGACGGTCTCCATTCAGGAGCGGGAGGTACGAGACCGGCTTGGTAACTCATACCTGCTCCGAGTCCGTCCCTACAAGAACCTGGAAAACCGGATCGACGGGGCAGTCCTGGCGCTGTTCGACATCGACGCGGGGCGCGGGCAGGAGATAGAGGCGCGTCAGGGGGAGCAATCTCAGGAAAAAGCTGATTGACGAGCGGCACCTCAATCGGAGATGCTTTGGCTCAGCATGTCCGCCCGGCATACCCAGTTGGCAACGCACAAACTCCTTCGCATCCTCTTGGTCGAGGACCACCCGGATGCGGCGCGGATCATGGCCAAACTTCTTTGCCATCACGGGCATGAGGTCCGGGTGGCGACCTCTCTCGAATCCACCCGGGCCGTTCTTCGGGAGGAGCGACAGCCGTTTGATGTGCTGGTCAGCGACATCGGTCTGCCGGACGGAAGCGGGCTGGACGTTATGCGGCTGCTGTCCAGCCCGGTGAGGACCCGTGGCATAGCCCTGAGCGGGTACGAAAGCGCCGAGGACGTGCGGCGCAGCCGGCAGGCCGGCTTCGACGAGCATCTGGTCAAGCCGATCGACTTCCAGCGGCTGCTGGATCTCATCGCCCGACTTGCGGGCGGGGAAAGACCCGCCCTCATTTCAGGCAGCGCGCCGTTGCCGGCCGATTGACCCGCCGCATACGAGCGGCGCGCCGCTCATCGGATCAAGGCCGCGGCCCCTGGGGACAACGGCTCGGTCGGACCGCGGCGGAGATTGGGGTGTGGGAGGAGCCTCCGGCCGCCCTCGACCGGAGGTTCTATTTTTCTCTACCCGGTCCGGTGACGCTGACCCTCAGCCGTAGTACAATGCCGCTTACAGGTCGCAAAGGGGCATTGTCCGACACGAGGCTTGCCGTGACGGAACACCGAGACTTGAAGACGATGGTGGACGAACTGGCCGTGAGGCTGGAGTCCATGCAATCCGCGCCGCCGGCAAACGGCGGCGGCCACCAGGAGACCGTCGAGAGTTTGCGGCCGGCTGTAGAGGAACTGAAGGCGGCGCAGGAAGAGTTGCTGGCCACGCGCGCCGCCGCCGAGGAGCTGCACGCCCGCTACTTGGACCTGTTCGAGTTCGCCCCCGACGGATACGTGGTGAGCAACCCACACGGCTCGGTGATCGAGGCCAACCGTGCCGCCTGTGCCCTGTTGAACCGTTCGGGCCCGCGGCTGATCGGAAAGCCGCTGCCGATTTTCGTTCATCGCGAAGATCGCACTTGTTTGCGGGCCCAATTGATCCGCATGAGGGAGACCGAACGGGCGGAGCTGACGTTGCGGCTGCTGCCGCTAAACTTGCCCGAGATCGTCGCGCATCTCACGCTGGGGGCGGTCCGCGGGCGCGACGGTTCGCTGCACTCCATCCGCTGGATGTTTCGCGACGTCACCGACCATCACCGGATCGAGCACGCGCTGCGCACCAGTCGCGAGCAGGTGCGGGCCATGGCCTCGAGGCTCGTGCTGGTGGAGGAGCAGGAGCGGCGGCGCATCGCCACGGAAATCCACGATCACATCAGCCAATCTCTGGCCGTGGCCAAGCTCCGGCTCGGAATGCTGCGCGAGGCGCTCGGTGGCGAGCACTTGACCGCGTTGGACGAGACGCGCGAACTACTTTCACACGTGGCGGCCCAAACCCGCACGCTCACCTTCGAGCTGAGCCCAGCCATCCTGTATGAGCTGGGATTAGGCGCGGCGATCGAATGGCTGATCGAGCAACGGTCCGGGTTCGGCGTCACCTTCGATTTCATCAACGACGCGCCCCGGCCGCGGCTGCGGCGGGAATTGGAGATCACTCTCTTCCGGGCCGTGCGCGAGTTGCTCGCCAATGTCATCAAGCACGCCAAAGCGACCCGCGCCCGCGTGACGTTGCGGGAAGATTCACGACATGTCGTTATTGAGGTGGCCGACGACGGGATCGGCTTCGACCCGGGACAGCGGCCCACGCGGCCGTCGCGCGATGGCAGCCTCGGATTGTTCAGCCTGAATGAGCGGCTGGCGCACCTGCGTGGCCGCGTCGAAATCGACAGCGCGCCCGGCCGCGGCGCCTGCGTGCGGCTGATCGCGCCGCTTCACCGTCTTCATCGTCGCAAGCGCAAGACCGCCAACACGGGACAACAAGAATGCACCTCAATGTCTTGATCGTCGACGACCACCGGATCCTCCGCCAGGGGCTCAAGTCGCTGCTAGAGAAGGAGCCGGACCTGCACGTGGCGGCCGAGGCCGACGACGGCCGCGAGGCGCTGGATATTCTCGCCTCCACTCCCATCGACCTGGTGATCATGGACGTGGCCATGCCGGGCCTGAACGGCATCGAGGCCACCCGCAAGCTATCGAGCCTGACTCCGGCCGTGAAGGTGATCGGGTTGTCGATGCACACCGACCGGCGATTCGTCGCCGAGATGCTCAAGTCAGGCGCCGTCGGGTTCGTCTCCAAGGACTCGGCATTCGAGGAGCTGGTGCAGGCGATCCGCACCGTGCAGGGCGGCCAGATCTACCTGAGTCCCTCCGCCGCCGGCGTGGTGGTGGACGAGTACCTCCGCCGCTCCTTTCCCGCCGAGCCGTCCGCCTTCTCTAAACTCACCGCTCGCGAGCGCGAAGTGCTTCAGCTCATGTCCGAGGGGCGTAATACCAAACAGATCGCCATGGACCTGCACGTCAGCATCAAGACCGTCGAGACCCACCGCCGCCAGGTCATGGAGAAGCTGGGGCTGTACAGCGTGGCCGAGCTGACCAAATACGCGATCCGGGAAGGACTGACCACGCTGGCGTGAGCCAGCGTGGAAATTCGAATGACGAAATTCGATTGACGAATCAAGCCCGAAACTCGAAATCCGAATAGCGAGCTGCCGGCATCCCACTTGTAAGCGGCGCTCGTGTCTCGTCATTCGTCGATTCGAATTTGGGATTTGATTCGTTCCCGGCGCGCCGGGATCATTCGAATTTCGTCACTCAACAGGGACCTCCCTTGCCGATAATGCAGCCGAGCGACGCGGACGCCCCGCTACCCTACGCCGCGCCCGCTCGTCCCACCCACGTCCGTTTCGTGGTATTGGCGTTTCTGTGCGTCCTCGCGTTCCTCACCTACTTCGACCGGGTGTGCATCGCCAGCGTCACGCCCGACATCGAACGAGACCTGCGGATCAGCGAGAACCAGATGGGGTTCATTTTCGGGGCGTTCTGGCTCGCGTACGGGCTGATGGAGATACCGGCCGGGTCACTGGGAGACCGCTTCGGGTCGCGCGGGACACTCTCGGGGATCGCGCTGCTGTGGTCCGTCTTCACCGCCCTGTCCGGCTCAGCGGTCGGGTTCGCATCGCTGCTGGCGTATCGCATCATGTTTGGGGTGGGAGAAGCCGGGGCATACCCCAACATTGCGACGGCCCAGCACAACTGGTTCCCCGCCCGCGTCCACGCCCGGATCGGCGGATTTCTCTGGCTCGTCTCACGCTGGGGCGGGGCCCTGTCGTATGTGATCTTCCCCGCCCTGCTGGCCGCCCTGGCTTCACCGACCTTCCGACGCTCCCTGCACGCGCCCGGGCTGCGCCTTCTGGCGAACACGCCCCCGTGGCGCATGGGGTTTTGGATCTGCGGACTGGCCGGGCTCGTCTGGGTGCTGCTCTTCTACCCTTGGTTCCGCGATGACCCGGCGCGCAAGTCGTCCGTAAACACGGCCGAGCTGGAGTTGATCCGGAGCGATCGCGCACTTGGCCAACAGCATCACGCCCGCTTCGACGCTCGCATCTGGCGACTGCTGCTGACTAATCGGGCCTTGTGGCTGATCTCCATCGCGTATCTCGGCACCAGTTTCGGATGGTCGTTCCTGGTGAGCTGGATGAACCAGTTCCTGCAGGACAACTACCATGTTCCGTATCAGGATCCGAACTGGCGGTGGCTGAAGATGCTGCCGCTGTTCGTCGGCGGCGGCGCTTGCTTGCTGGGCGGCGCGCTCTCGGACGCGTACGTGCGGCGGACCGGCCGCGTGCGCTTCGGGCGGGTGATCTTCCCGATTGTCGGCTCGCTCGTCGCCGCCATATCGATGGCCTGCATACCGCTCGCCAAGTCGTCGGGCCAGGCGATGGCGCTGGTCTGTCTCGCGTCCTTCGGCACCGACATGGGTCAGGCCCCCGCGTGGGCGGCGATCATCGGCATCGGCGGGGACTACGCCGGCACCGCGTTCGGGTTTGTCAACATGATCGCCAACGTCGGCGGAAACTTCCTTGCGCCGGTCCTCTGCCCCCGGATCTATCACCGCTTCGGTTGGGGCGCGATGATGGACGTTTATGCCGCCGCGTTCCTGCTCGGCACCGTCATGTGGCTGCTCATCGACCCGACGCGGCGGTTCTACCGCCAGGAGGAGGTCGCGCTATAATCCGCCGCCAATGCCGCGGGACCTTGCGACCCCTTGCATCCTGATCGACGCGGGCGTTGTCCGCCGCAATATCGAGCGGCTGGCAGCGTACGCCCACATGCACCGTCTGGGTCTCCGCCCGCATACCAAGACGCACAAATCCATCCGGCTGGCGCGGCTGCAACTGGAGAACGGCGCCGTCGGCCTCACGGTGGCGAAAGTCGGCGAAGCGAAGATCATGGCCGAGGTGGTGGATGACATTCTGCTGGCTTATCCGGCGGTCGACGCCGGGCGGTGTGCGGAGGTGGCGCAAATCGCGCGATCGAAGACGATGCGTGTCGGCATCGACTCGGAGTTCGCCGCCGACGCGCTGGGCGACGCGGCGCGATCGAGCGGGAGCACAATCGGCATCCTCGTCGATCTGGACGTCGGCCATCACCGCACCGGCGTTCAGTCGCCGCACGAGGCGTTGGCCCTCGCCCAGTACGTCTCCCGCACGGCAGGCTTGCGCCTCGACGGAATCATGTTCTTCCCCGGCCATCTGTCCCACGGTCCGCCATCGATTAACGAGCCGGCCCTGCGGGCAATCGACGAGAAACTGGCAGAGGTGATCGAATTGTGGAAACAGCACGGCCTGGAAGCGAAACTCGTGTCCGGCGGCTCAACGCCGACGGCGACGCAGTCTCATTTGCTCACCCATATGACCGAATTCCGCCCCGGCACCTACATCTTCAATGACATGAACTGCGTTCGCGCCGGGTGCGCGGGCCTGGAAGACTGCGCCGCCCGGATTGTCGCGACGGTCGTAAGCACCGCCGTATCGGGGCAAGTCGTGCTCGACGCCGGCAGCAAGACGCTCACGAGCGACCGCTGCGGCCCGGCCCCCGAGAGCGGCCATGGGCACATCGTCGAGTACCCGCGCGCGAAGATCGCCAAATTGAGCGAAGAGCACGCGCAGGTGGACGTCACCGCCTGTGACCACGCCCCCCGGATCGGCGACCGCGTCACGGTAATTCCCAACCACATCTGCCCATGCATCAACCTTCAGGACAGCGTCTGGTGGCAGGAGCCGGGCGAGCGGCCGCTGGCAATGGCCGTTGATGCGCGCGGGAAGGTGTTCTGAGATACCCAGTGCCACGACCCCTCTTTGATTCCCATCTCGATTTGGCCTGGAACGCCGTGTCGTTTGGCCGGGACTTGACGCTGGAGGTCGAGGAGGTCCGCCGCCGCGAGCAGGGAATGACCGACGAACCGTCGCGCGGGCACAATACGGTCACGCTGCCTGAGCTGCGAGCGGCGGGTGTGTCGGTCTGCGTAGTGACCCTGCTGGCCCGCGCCGGGCCGCAGCCCAAGCGGCAGCCGGGGTACAAGCGGACCGACCTGGATCATGCCAGCCCGCCGATCGCATACGCGGCCGCGTACGCACAGCTCGCGTATTACCGGTTGCTCGAAGAGCAGGGTCACACCGCATTGATTCGCAATCGCCACGCCTTGGAGATGGTGTGGAAGCTGGCCCAGCGCGAGCGGCAGGGCGCGCCGCTGGGCGTCATCCTGAGCATGGAAGGGACCGACCCGATCGTGACGCCGGATCAGGCAGAGCAATGGTGGGAGCTGGGCCTTCGGGCCGCCGGCCTCGCCCACTACGGCCGCTCCCAGCACGCGTTCGGGACCGGCGTCTCCGGGCCGCTCAGCAAGGCCGGGATCGAACTGCTCAAGCAGTTCGAGCGGCTCGGGATCGTGCTTGACGTTACCCACCTGTGCGACCGGAGCATGCGTGAGGCCCTGGAGACCTTCGGCGGACCCGTCCTGGCGAGCCATCACAACTGCCGCGCCCTGGTGCCCGGCGACCGCCAGCTTACCGACGATCAGATCAGGCAGCTCGTCGCCCGCGGGGCAGTCATCGGCGCCGCTTTGGATGCCTGGATGCTGTACCCGGGTTGGGTCCGCGGGCAGACCAAGCCGCAAGTCGTCGGGCTCGACGCCCTAGCCGATCACATCGATCACGTCTGCCAGCTTGCGGGAAATGCCGCGCACGCCGGCATCGGCAGCGACCTCGACGGCGGCTTTGGCAACGAGCAGACCCCGCGCGACTTGAAGAGCTATCGCGACCTGCAAAAGCTCGGCGACATTCTCGCGGCCCGCGGTTACACTGACGGGGACATCGATTTGGTCTTCCACGGAAACTGGCTGCGGTTTTTCCGCGAGCATCTGCCGGCTTGAGCGCCGGCGCGGGAGACCGCCGCAACGAATGCAATCGGAGAGCACCGTGTCACCCGACGAGAAACTCGAGTCGCTCGGCTATCCCCTGGATCGCAAACTCTCGCCGGCGGCGATCTACAAGCCGGTCGTCATCGACGGCGCCACCGCCTATGTTTCCGGCTGCGTCCCCTTCGACGGGGACAAGAACCTGGTCAGCCAGGGAAAGGTCCCGTCGCAGGTAAGCGTCGAGGACGCCCGGCGGGCCGCCGCCCTCTGCGCCGCCAACATTCTCCGCCTGGTGCGGCAGGAAGTCGGCTCCCTCGACCGCATCCAGCGCGTGCTCCGCGTCACGGGATACGTGAACAGCGAAGACCACTTCATCGAGCAGCACCTCGTGATCAACGGCGCTTCCCAGCTTTTCGTCGACGTGCTGGGCGAGGCCGGCTGGCACGCCCGCACCGCCGTCGGCACGGCACAGCTCCCGCTGGGCGCCAGCGTCGAGGTAGACGCAATCCTTAAGTTGAAGCCGTAAAAACGCGAAGGTGCAGGCGTTCGTGCAACTGAGCCAGGTCATCGCGCAACTCGAGCAAATCGCTCCAACGGAACAGGCGGAATCCTGGGACAACGTCGGCCTGCTGGCCGGAGACCCGCAACAAGCCGTCTCCCGGGCGCTGCTCGCAATCGACTACACCGCTGAGGTCGCGCGGGAGGGAGAGTCGCTGGGATGCGAGTTGGTCGTCGCGTACCACCCGCCGATCTTTCACCCGATCAAGCGGTTGACGGCAGGCGACGTGGTGTTTGAAGCGGTACGCCGGGGCGTGGCGATCTATTCGCCGCACACGGCGCTGGACGTAGCGGAGGGCGGGACCAATGACGTGTTGTGCGACGTGCTGGGCGTGTCACGGCGGCAGCCGCTGAAGTTGTTGGAAACAAACTCGACGCAATACAAGCTGGTGACATTCGTGCCGGAGGAGGCGGTGGAGAAGGTGAGCCGCGCCTTGTTCGACGCCGGGGCGGGCCGGATTGGAAAGTACTCGGCGTGCAGTTTCCGCTGTGCGGGCACCGGCACGTTCTTCGGCGAGGAAGGGACCAACCCCGCCGTCGGCCAGAGCGGACGACTGGAACTGGCGCCGGAGGTGCGGCTCGAAACCGTCGTCCCGATCACGAATGTAACGGCCGTGGTCGAGGCGCTGCGACGAAGCCACCCGTATGAAGAGCCGGCTTTCGATCTGAATCAGCTCGCATCCCCTCCGTCAACGATCGGAATCGGACGCCTCGGAGAGTTCGACACGCCGGTCGAGCGTTTAGAGCTGCTGGAACGGATCAAGCGCGGGCTGGAGATCGATCACCTCCTGGTCGCGGGGCCGACGGATGGCGCGGTGCGCCGCGCGGCCACCTGCGCCGGCGCGTGCGACGAGCTGCTGGACGAAGCCATTTCCCAACACGCCGAATTCTATCTCACCGGCGAGCTTCGCCATCACGACGCGATCAAGGCTGCTCGTGCCGGTTTGACGGTCGTCTGCACGCTGCACTCCAACAGTGAGCGGCTAGCGCTCAGGCGGTTGAAGCAACGTCTGGAGGAAGCGCTACCGGGGCTGGCGTGTCACTTGAGCCGGACGGACCGGGACCCGTTTGTGGTTCGATGACCGGGCGGGTGAGAGGGAATTTTTCGCGGATCGTGCGGGCGACTTCGGCGCCGCGCCGTCCCCAGAGTTTGGAGAAGTTCGCCAGCTCGCGTGCCGCGCGGCGCAGGAACAGCCGGCTCAGGTCCACCACCCGCTTCTGCATCTCGAGGTCGTGGTATGCGAGGGATTCGTCGATAGGTACGCGCATGGCGCACTCGATCAGGACAACGTAATCATGCCAGGAGCCCAGCGCCTCCTGCATCTTCTTGAAACCGCGGAGCACCGACGCCGGCAGCTTGTGGCCCTGCGCCTGCGCCAACTCCAGCGTGTAGCGGAGGAGCTTGCCGGCAATGCGAAGCTGGTGCGGGTCGCCAGCCTTGCCGCCGTCGGCCGACCCGATCAGCTCAGCCCGCTCGGCAAACGCGTCGAGTTGGAGGTGCAACGACTCGGCAAGGAGGGAATCGACCGCCTCACGCGCTTCGACGATTTCCTCGCGCACGGCCCACCAGGCGCCGATCTTCGCCAGCACGTCCGCCGGTGCGGCGTCTTTGCGCGCCTTGTCCCGCGCCTCCTCCCGCTCTCGGATCAGGGGGTCCCGCAGCCAATTCGCCACCGGGCCATGGACGGGATGCGACGAGAGCTCGCCCAGGTGCTCGATCATCACGTCCAGGTCGCGCAGCGGGCCCAGCCGTTTTCGCAGTTTCTTCAGCGCCTTCTCGAACGGCTTACGATGGTCGTCGGACAACACAAACCGGAGCAGGTCCAGCGCGGCCTTCAACCGGCGGGTCGCAACTCGCGCATCGTGAATGCCGTCTGCATCGAATTCCTTCAGCGCTTTGGGTACCTTCTGGTGCAGCTCGCTCACCAGATCGTCCACGTAGCTCAGAAAGGGGAAATGATCCTGCGACCTTTTTGACATGCTGCCGATTGTAGGGGCCTGACGGCCGATACCGATCTCCCACGGGAGCGGCTCGTGATATAATCTTGCATCCGTGTTGGACCTATGAGAAGAGTAACATCAGAGGACACATTTTGGCAGAACTGAAGAGAACTGAATTGTCGGTCCGCCAGGAGCGGGCCGTGTTAGTTGGGGTGATCCTTCCGGGCTCGACGGCCGATCCGCGCGAACCGCTGGGCGAGCTGGCATCGCTGGCCCGGACCGCGGGGGCAAAGGTCGTCGCCCAGATTCTTCAGCGGCGCCAGCGGCCCGATGCCGGCACCTATGTCGGCAGCGGCAAGGTCGTCGAGATCGCCGAGCTCGCTCGCAAGCACTCGGCCGACGTTGTCGTGTTCGACAACGACCTTACGCCGGGGCAAATCGGCAGCCTGGAAAGAATCATCAACAAGGAAGTCGGCAACAAGCGCGGCGAGGAAGGAATCAAGATCCTGGATCGCTCGGAGCTGATCCTGGACATCTTCGCCACCCGTGCCCAGACGCGTGAGGCCAAGCTCCAGGTGGAGCTGGCCCAGATGCAGTATACTTACCCGCGGCTGGCCCGGATGTGGGGCCACCTGGAGCGGATCGCCACCAGCGGCGCAGGGCTGGGCATTGGCACCCGCGGCCCCGGGGAAACCCAGCTCGAAACCGACCGCCGGATCGTGCGGCGGAGGATCTCCGATCTCAAGTCGCAGATCAGCGAGATTCAAAAGCGCAAGACGCGGCTGGTGGAGCAGCGGAACCTGGAGCATTTCACCGTCTGCATCGTCGGTTACACCAACGCCGGCAAGAGCACTCTGTTCAACACGCTGACCGCCGCCGGCACGTATGCCGACGACAAGCTCTTCGCCACGCTCGACACCAAGACCCGCGCCTGGCGGATCGAGCGCGGGACGGAAGTGTTGCTGTCCGACACGGTCGGGTTCGTCCGCGACCTCCCGCACAACCTGGTCGCCAGCTTCATGGCGACGCTGGAGGAAGCCGTCCACGCCGACCTCTTGCTTCACGTGCTTGACGTCGGCCACCCGCACGCCGAGCAGCAGTTCGAGTCGGTCCACGAGGTGTTGAAGGAGATCGGCGCTACGGGCAAGCCGGAGTTGCTGCTGCTGAACAAGACTGACACCGACGAGGGTGAAGCCGCCTGGCCCGTGTGGCGGACGCTCTACCCCGCCGCGATCCCCATCAGCGCCAAGAGCGGGACCGGCGTGGAGAAGCTTGCCGAGGCGGTGTTCGACCACGTCCGCGGCCAGTAGGTAGACGTCACGCTGGAAGCCGACGTAACCAACGGCCGGCTGATCGCCTTCATCGAGTCGCACACGCGGATCCACGACCGCCAGTTCATCGACGGCCGCATCCAACTCAAGGCCATCATGGGCAAGCACACGCTCGCCGACTTGGCGAGAAACGAGCAGGTCGAGGTAAAGACGGTGGCGTCATTGGCCTGAGAGGCGGCGGTCCACCCAAAACGGGGTAGCCAGAGCGTCGCCAATAGGCGCACGCAGATTTGCCCGGTTATCTGATCGCGCGGTATCATGTCGGCAATGGCCGGCTACACCAAGAATCCCAGGCGGGTCCGATTGACCCCTCGTCAGCGGGACGTGCTGCGGGAACTGAAACGCGGCTGCACGGAGGCACAGGCCGCCCGCCGCCTGGGGATCAAGAAGAACACCGTTCACGTGTACGCCAAGTCAATTTACCGTCGGTTCAACGTCCACACCCGGGCCGAGTTGCTCGTCCGTTGCCTGCGGCCCGTGCGGCGCCGTTATGCCCCTGTCGTGGCGAAGCGCGGCTAGCCACTAAGGAGGGGTTGCGAAGGAAACTTCCTCGGGGCACCCGCGCTCAGTATGCGACGACTCCCGGCGCTTCTTGCCGAGCGTCTGACGCAACATTATCATGCCCCGTCGTTGCAGGGGATTACCGCGCTGGGGCGCGGAATTCCTTCAAGTCTTCACTTGCACGGGGTTGCCATATGCGAACCGGTCATCTGTCAAACATTGGTGGGATGCTGCTGGCGGGTTTTTCGATGCTGGCGGCCTGGACGTGGACGCGGCCGTGTCATGCCGATATGGTCGATCTGGGCCGCGGGTGGAAAGCGACGTTCCCGGCGGGTTACGGCGTAGCGCAGGACGGCGCCGACCAGACCATCGGCACGACCCTCGCCCAGCCGCTCAAGCAGATCGTCACGAATTGGACGACGCTCGATCCTGTGAGCATCAGCTTCGTGAACAACAGCAAATCCAGCGATGCGCCTCAACCCCTCGACCAGTTCTTCTTACGGATGGAGTTCACCAATAAAACGGGCCAGGCCTGGGGCGGGCTCCAGTTCGCCATCATCGACAATAACGGGACCCAGGGAGGCGGCAGCCTGCTGCACCCCTTCCAGGCGCATTTCCACACCGACTTCTTCGATCCGGCGACCGTCGGCTTCACCACCTTCACCTCCACGCCGAACTATGGCAACGATTACGCCGACAACAACCGCGGCGTCTACCAGTTCAGCTTTACCGGCGGCTTTGCGGTGAACCCCAACGACACCTGGAAGCCCAAGCTGCTGGACTTCCACGACCGCCTTAAATTCGACGGGGAGCAGAACATCACGGCGTTCACGATCGTCGAGCGCCCGATCACCCCGCTTCCTTCCTCGGCCGTGATGGGCCTGGCGCTGGCGATCGGCGCCGCGATGATCTCCGCCGCCCGCTTGCGACACGCGTCTACAACGAACACGCGATAATCGGCTCCGCCTCGTCATCCGAGCTGTGGAGCCAGCGGCGGCCGTCCAGCTCGATCAGGTCGATGGCGCGCTTGGGGCCCCAGGTCCCTGGCGCGTACTCCTGCGGGGGGGACTTGGACTCGGCCCACCCCTGCTCGATCGGGTCGATGACGGCCCAGGCCGCCTCCACCTCGTCGCCGCGGATGAACAGCGTCTGCTCGCCCAGCATGCAGTCCAATATGAGACGCTCGTACGCCTCGGGCGGCTCGACCTGGAAAGCGGTCTTGTAGAGGAAGTCCAGCGCCACCGACTTGATGTTCATCTGCCCGCCGGGCACTTTGCCGTTGAGCCGCCAAGTCATTCCCTCATCGGGCTGCACGCGAATGATCAGGTCGTTGGGATAGACCGGGGACTCACACTGCTTCTGGAACAGCGTCAGCGGCGGGGAGCGGAAACGCACGACGATCTCGCTCAGCTTCTCGGGCAGGAACTTGCCGGTCCGCAGATAGAACGGCATGCCGCTCCATCGCCAGTTGTCGATGAACAGCTTGACCGCGACGAAGGTCTCGGTCCTCGAGTCCGGCGGCACGTCCTTCTCCCTGCGGTACCCGGGCGTCTTCTGCCCGTCCACTTCGCCCGCGCCGTACTGCCCGCGGACGGTGAACTGCTCGTCGTGCTCGAGCCGCAGCGGGCGGACCGACCTGTAGACCTTCACTTTCTCGTCGCGGATGCTGACCGCGTCGAGCCCGGCCGGCGGCTCCATCGCCACCAGCGCCATGAGCTGGAACAGGTGGTTCTGCACCATGTCGCGCAGCGCCCCGCTCTTGTCGTAATATCCGCCGCGGGTCCCCACGCCGAGCGTCTCGCTCACGGTAATCTGCACGTGGTCGATGTACTTGTAATTCCAGATCGGCTCGAAGATCGAGTTGGCGAAGCGCATCACCATCAGGTTCTGCACCGTCTCCTTCCCCAGGTAATGGTCGATGCGGAAGACTTGGTCCTCGCTGAAATACTTGTGAAGCAACGCGTTGAGCGCCTTGGCGCTGGCCAGGTCGCGGCCAAAGGGCTTCTCGATAATGATCCGCTCCCATCCTTTTGAGTCGGGCTCTCTCTGCCTGCCCAGGCACTCGATGATGGGTCCGAAGGTGTTGGGCGGCGTAGACAGGTAGAACAATCGATTGCCGGCGGTGCCGTACTTCTGGTCGTGTTTCTTCAGCGTCTCGCGCAGGCGGCGCTGGTCCGGATCGGACCCGTACTCGCCGCGGATGTAGAAGATCGCGTTCTCGATCCGCTTCCACACCGCCTCGTCCACCGGTTTGGTGCGGGCGAACTTCTGCACCGCCTCGCGGCACTCCTGGCGGTACTGCTCGTCGCTTAGCTCCGACCGCGAGTACCCGACGAGCACGAACTTGTCCGACAGCATCTTCTGCCGGGCCAGCTCATAGATCGCCGGGATGAGCTTTCGCTTGGCCAGATCACCGCTGGCGCCAAAGATCACCAGGATACAGGGGGGAGCAGCCGGCATACGTCACCTATCCTTCCATGTCGCGCTCTCTGCGAAACTGATATGCGCCCAGCAGACGAAAAGCAATAACGCGACTGCCTTTCTCCCCCTTGTCCCCTTGTCCCCCTGTCCCCCTGTCCCCCTGTCCCCCCGGTCCCGGCATCATCCCCTCACTTCCCCGGTCGATTCAATCTTCTTCTCCTCGGTCCGCTTGGTCGCATGGCCGCCGAACTGGTTTCGCAGGGCGGCGGCGTACCGGGCCGCGAAGTTCTCCGGATCGCGGGATGAGTAGCGTGCGAACAGTGCCGCCGCGATGACCGGCGCGGGCACGGCCTCTTCCATCGCCGCCTGGATAGTCCACTGCCCTTCGCCGCTGTCGACCACGTAGGGCGCGATCGAGCGCAGGTCCCCTTCCTGCTTGAAAATGTTTTCCGACAATTCGAGCAGCCACGACCGGATCACCCCGCCATGGTTCCACACCGAGGCGATCTCGTACAGGTTGAGCGGGAACGGGGCCTTGTGCAGCACTTCGAACCCCTCGGCGTACGCCTGCATCAGCCCGTACTCGATGCCGTTGTGGACCATTTTGACAAAATGCCCGGACCCGGGCGGGCCGGTGTGGATCCACCCGCCGGGCGGGGCGAGCGTGTCGAAGATCGGCCGGCAGCGATGCACGAAGGGCGTCTGGCCGCCAACCATCATGCAGTACCCTTCCTGGCGGCCCCACACGCCGCCGCTCGTTCCCACGTCGAGGAACCCGATGTGGCGGTTGGCCAGCCCCTGCTCGCGGCGGATCGAATCCTTGTAGTAGCTGTTGCCGCCATCGATGATGATGTCATCCGCTTGCATCAGCTTCGCGAGTTCGCCGATCACGCTCTCCGTGGCATTGCCCGCGGGAACCATCACCCACACGACGCGCGGCGCCGCAAGCTCGGCCACCATCTTTTCCACTGAGTCGACCAGAGTGACGCCGGAAACCCCGGCCAACTCGGGATTGGGGTCCTTGGCAAACCCGATGACCCGATGCCCCCCTTTGACCTTCCCGTCCGGCGAGCCCTGCACCAGCCGAAGCGTCATGTTCCCGCCCATTTTTCCCAGCCCGACGAAGCCGAGTTCCATGTGAGGATCCTTTCCGTAAGTCCGGGAGTCGCGCGGTGGCGAGGCACGTGGAACGTAAAACGTAGAGCGTAAAACGTAACCTTAAGCGACAGACTTTTGTTTACGTTCTACGTTTTACGTTCTACGCAGCACGAATTCCAGAAAGGAACAAATCCGCGAGGGACACGGTATCATCCAGACGTGCGCGGCGTTCTTCTCCTCCTGCTCGTATCCAGCCTGTGCCGCGGCCAATCCGCGCCATCATCCGGTGGGTACTTCGCGATCGAAGTAGTCGACGAGCAGAGCGGCCGCGGCGTGCCGATGGTCGAACTCCAGGTCACCAGCGGCGCCCGCTATTACACCGACTCCAACGGACTCGTCGCGTTCTACGAGCCGGGGTTGATGAACCGGAGAGTATGGTTCGCCATCTCATCGCACGGCTACGAATTCCCGCCCGACGGATTAGGCATCCGCGGCGCCGCGCTGCAAACCACGCCCGGCGGAAGCGCCAAGCTCAAGATCAAGCGACTCAACATCGCCGAACGCCTCTACCGCATCACCGGACAGGGAGTTTATCGCGACACGGTACTGCTTGGCCGCAAACCCCCGATTGACCAGCCGTTGCTCAACGCCCAGGTGACCGGCCAGGACGGCATTCTCACCGCCGCCTACCACGGCAAGCTCTATTGGCTCTACGGCGACACGAACAAGCTCTCCTATGCCCTGGGCAACTTCGCCATGACCGGCGCCACCACCGAGTTGCCGGACAGGATCGACCCGTCGGTCGGATTCAATCTCAAATACTTCGCAGGCGCGGACGGCTCCGTCCGCCCCATGGCCCCGATGCCCGGCGAAGGGGTCGTCTGGCTCTCCGGACTGGTCGTCCTGCCCGACGAATCTGGCCGCGAGCGCATGCTCGCCTGGTTTCAGCGCCGCCGCGGCCTGGGCGCCGTGCTGGAAAATGGCTTTGTCGTCTACAACGACCAGAAGGACGTGTTCGAGAAGCTCAAGGACGTGCCGCTCGACCCGCCGATCTTCCCGACCGGCTACCCTTTCTGCGCCAAGGCGATCGACGGGACCGAGTACGTCTATTTCACCGCGCCCTACCCGGCATTACGCGTGAGGGCCGACTGGAAGTCCTACCTCGATCTGGCCGGTTACCAGGGCTATACCTGCCTGAAACTCGGCACGCACGACGCCGGCATTCGCGCCTCGCTCGATCGCAACGCCGATGGCAAGCTCGTATGGGGCTGGAAGCAAAACACCCCGCCGGTGAACCCCAAGGAGCAGGCGGCCCTGATCGTCGCCGGGAGAATGAAGCTCGACGAGTCGCCCTTTCGGCTCCGGGACGCCGATGGCGGCAAGCCGATCCTCCTGAACAGTTGCTCCTGCTTCTGGAATGACTATCGCAAGAAGTACGTGATGATCGCCAGCGAGTCTTTAGGGGCTACGGTGCTCGGCGAAGTCTGGTACAGCGAAGCCGATCGTCCCGAAGGCCCGTGGGTGCGCGCCCGCAAGATCATTACCCACGCCAACAAGCCCGGCGACGCCCACGACTTCTACAACCCCACCCAGCACCCCTTCTTCGACCGGGCCGGTGGCCGCGTCATCTACCTGGAAGGCTCCTACGTCAACACCTTCTCCGGCAACCCCCATCCCACCCCGTATTACGAGTACAACCAGATCATGTACCGCCTCGACCTCTCCGACCCGCGGCTGAGAATTGATGTCAAGAGATAATGGCGGATGGGAGTCAGGCGGTGTGATCGACCGCGCTCCCCTTGCCCGGCTCGACAGGTTTCGCATGAGCGGCCTGGTCCTGCTGCTCTTGCGCCTGGAGCTTCAGGAGCTTCCTTCTGGCGATCGGGTCGCCGCTTTGGGCTTCCTTGATGGTGGTCGCCTGCGATTCGGTCGCTTCCTGCACGGCCGCCGCCAGCGGATCGGTCTTGGACGTGCCCCCGGAAACTACCTTCTGTGCGTAAGTGGCGAACGAGTTGGTGACCGCGCTGACGGACATAAGCCGATCCTCTTGGTTGTCGCTAAACTGCCCGTGAGAAGCTATCGGCACAACTGCTTACCGATCGCAGCCTAAATCAATAAGCACAAGAATTGAAGTCGCTGTGCCGCTGCCCTGTTCAGGGCAATTGTCGATTCCTGCTCGGGTGCTACAGATACCTCACGTACCTGAATACATGCCACCGGCCAGATGGCGGCGGCGAAAAACACAAAGGAACAGGCCATGAAATCGTCGCGTTTCAGCTTCGTTCAACCGCACAGGATCGAGTGGCTCGCGCGCCTGCGCGCCGAGGCGCGCTACCGGCGACGGCAACCTTGCCGCAAACCCGCCGGGCCGGCTGCGGAACAACCGTCCCTGCGATCGACCGGAACGGCCGCCTCTCCTCGGGGCCGCGGGCGGGTCCGTCCAGTGCGCACCTGGCATCGGGCGCCGCAGTTAGTTCGTTTCTCGGTGGGACGGGGCGCAGCGCTGACAGGCCGAATCGCCTCTCGATGGACGCGACCTCTGCCTCGGAACCTACAACCAGCCGGTTAATCCCGACCGGTCGGGACTCTAACATCGAGCAGGTTCGGGCGACCGATCTCCCGCGGATTGATGGTCGTTGTGTGGGGCCAGCTTATCCCAACTACAAAGCCGTCGTTAAGCGACGTGTGGGAACTCGTTCTTGCTGGTGGCCGAGATCTGGCTCATGGCGTCCCGCAGTTGCGTCCGCGCCTCTGGGTGGCTCGGTAGTCTCGTGGCAATTTGGGTGAGCCGGAACGCGCCCCGCTCGTCCCGTCCAAGGATGACCCAACCCCAGTCCTCCTCCGCCGGATCGAAGGTGATCGTACCGATGATGCTTCCCGCCTCGTCGGCAAACCATTCCCGCTCCTCAACCCGCAGCCTGGTCATGGGCTTGATCGTGGGCTGGAGCGCGTCGAATTGTTCCCTGCTGATGGGCCTGATCGGCATTATCGCACCTTTAGTCGGAACGCGACGCCGCAATGGCGCCAATAACTATGGTCCCAAGGATCACATGCGATATTCGTGGCCGCTTCGTCAAGCGCCTAATCCCACGATGTGAACATGTGCGCTCTTTAGCGGATACCGCTCCGAGGCGACTCGGGTTCGAGAGCGCTGGATCTGAGGTTTGCGGAATGGTAACACATCACCCGTCTGCAACGGTTTCGACCGGCAGCGCGGGTAGTGTGCCGGTTTGCAGCATCGCCCGCAACGCCTGTGCGATGGCCTTGGTCGGGTCGATGCCGTGTCGGCGGCGGCCCGGTTCCTGGGGGTGGCGGCGTGCCTGCAGGCCAACAAGCAGGGACTGCTGGCGGAGCTGCGCGAGGTGACGATCGACATGTGGGACGGCTACGCCGAGGCGACGCGGGAGGTGTTCGGCGAATCGGTGCGGGTGACGATCGACCGCTTCCACGTGATGAAGAACTTCCAGGAGCGGCTCGACGAGGCCCGCCGCGAGATCCAGAACAACCTGCCCAAGGAGCGGGCCAAGGAACTGAAGGGCAGCCGGTGGCTGTGGCTGACGAATTGGCGGAACCTCACGCCGGAGCGGCAGGCCGAACTGGAAGGGCTGAAGAAGAAGTTCCCGGCCCTGGCCCGCCTGTCCGAGCACCGCGAGGCGTTACGGGACATCTTCGAGGACGGGCGGTTCCGACGGCCCGAGGCGGCGATCAAGGGGCTGCGGGCCTGGTGCCGGCGGGGCAAGGCGCTTGGCCTCAAGGCATTGGAGAAGTTCAACCAGACGATGGAGAACTGGATGGGGCGGATCGCCAACTACTTCGTCCTCCGGTCCACCAATGGAAGGACCGAGGGGTTCAACCGCGGGTTGCGCGCCATCCTGTGGCGTGCCTGCGGCATGAGCAACTTCACCCATTTCCGCCTGCGGGTGCTCCATGCGTTCGGATGAGCAAGCGTCGTACACAAGAATCAGCGGCTTTGGCGGAGAGCCGATTTAAGGCATTCCACAAGGGCGGCACGTGCGCCGCCTTGGAGTGGTGATTCTGTGCGCGGCGATTAAGCAAAGCAAGCGGCCGGTCGGAGACCGGCCGCTGGGTCTAATGCTGTGATGCATCGCGGCTATTTCTTCTTTCCTCCGCCAACCCCGCTCTGCCGCTGCAGGGCAGCGTGGGCGGCAGCTAAACGCGCGATGGGGACGCGGAAAGGCGAGCAGCTTACGTAGTTGAGGCCGACCTGGTGGCAGAAGATGACTGAGCGTGGGTCGCCGCCGTGTTCGCCGCAGATGCCGCATTTGAGGGTCGGACGGGTCTGACGGCCGAGTTGTACCGCCATGCGGATCAGCTTCCCCACGCCGTCGATGTCCAGGCTCTGGAACGGGTCGCGCTCAAGGAGCTCCTTTTTGAGATAGTCCGGCAGGAAGCTGTTCACGTCGTCGCGGCTGTAGCCGAAGGTCATCTGGGTCAGGTCGTTGGTGCCGAAGCTGAAGAACTCGGCGGTCTGCGCGATCTCGTCAGCCGTGATGGCGGCACGGGGGACCTCGATCATCGTGCCATAGAGGTAATCGACTTTCGTTCCCTGTTCTCTCATGACCCGCTGAGCGGTCTGGTCGGTGAAGGTCTTGAGGTAGTCCAACTCGGCCTTGGTGCCGGCCAGCGGGATCATGATCTCCGGCAGCACCCTAATTCCCTCCTTCTTCACCTGACAGGCGGCCTCGATGATCGCCTGCACCTGCATCTCGAGGATTTCGGGATAGGTGACGGCCAGGCGATCGCCGCGGTGCCCCAGCATCGGGTTGGCCTCGTGGAGCTGGTTCACGCGGGCCTTCACCTGATCGAGCGTCAGGCCCAGGCTGCGGGCCAGCTCGGCTTGATCGTGTTCGTTGTGCGGGAGGAACTCGTGCAGCGGGGGGTCCAGCAGCCGGATCGTCACCGGCAGCCCCTTCATCTCACGAAAGATGCCGACGAAGTCTTCCCGCTGGTACGGCAGCAGCTTGGCGAGCGCGACTTTTCGCGCCTCGGTGTCGCAGGCGAGGATCATCTCCCGCATGTGATGGATGCGCTGCGGGTCGAAGAACATGTGCTCCGTGCGCGTCAACCCGATTCCTTCAGCGCCGAAGTCGCGGGCGACTTTGGCGTCGTGGGGCGTGTCCGCGTTGGTGCGCACCTTGAGCGTGCGATACTTGTCGGCCCATTTCATGATGGTGGCGAACGGGCCGCTCATCTGGGCCTCGACGGTGGGCACCTGGCCCTCCATCACCTCGCCGGTCGATCCATCGAGGCTGATCCAGTCTTTATCGGTGAAGGTCCTGCCGTTGACGCTGAGCGTGCGGCTGCGCTGATCGATCTGAAGCTCGCCGGCGCCGGCGACGCACGGGGTGCCCATGCCGCGCGCCACGACGGCGGCGTGACTGGTCATGCCGCCGGTGCTGGTCAGGATCCCCTCCGAGACGTGCATGCCCCCGATGTCCGCCGGCTCCGTCTCGCGGCGGACGAGAATGATGCTCTCCCCCTTGGCGACGCGCTCCTCGGCCTCGTGCGCGGTAAAGGCGATTTTGCCGACCGCGGCGCCCGGTGACGCCGGCAGCCCGCGGGAGAGCACGTTGCGCTGGGCCTTGGGATCGAACATCGGATGCAGGAGTTGGTCGAGCGAGGCCGGATCGACGCGGCGGACCGCCGTCTTTTCGTCGATCAGGCGCTCCTTAACCATTTCCACCGCGATCCGCACGGCTGCCGCGGCGGTCCGCTTGCCCGTGCGGGTCTGGAGCATGTACAGCTTGTTCTTCTCGATGGTGAACTCGAAGTCCTGCACGTCCTTGTATCGCTTTTCCAGAATGTCCTTGATCTTCAGCAGTTCCTTCCAGCTCTTGGGCAGGTACTTGCCCATCTCTTCGCACGGGATCGGGGTGCGGATGCCGGCGACGACGTCCTCGCCCTGGGCGTTGATCAGGAACTCCCCGTAGAATTTGTTCTCGCCGGTCGACGGGTTGCGAGTGAACGCGACGCCGGTCGCGCTATCATCGCCCATGTTGCCGAATACCATGGTCTGGCAGTTCACCGCCGTACCGGCCAGACCGCGGATGTCATTGATTTGCCGATAACGCAGGGCGCGATCGGTGTTCCAGCTCCGGAAGACGGCCTCGATCGATTGCTCGAGCTGCTTCATCGGCTCCTGCGGCCAATCATTGCCGAGATGCTTCCGGTAGACGTCCTTGTAGCGCCGGACGACTTCCTTCAGGTCATCGGCGGACAGGTCGGTATCGAGCTGAACGCCTTTCTCGCGCTTCACGGCGGAGAGTTCGTGCTCGAAATGCTCGTGGTCGACGCCCATCACCACGTCGCCGAACATGTTGATCAGACGGCGATAGCTGTCGTAGGCGAAGCGCTCGTTGCCGGTGAGGCGAGCCAGGCCATCGGTTACTGCATCGGTGAGGCCCAGGTTCAGTACCGTGTCCATCATGCCCGGCATGGAAACCTTCGCCCCCGAGCGGACTGACAGCAGCAGCGGGTTGCCTGGGTCGCCGAATTTTTTCCCGGTCGCCTTCTCGACGCGTTTCAGGTGCTCCTGGGCCTCGTCCATCAGTCCTTTGGGCAGCTTCTGCCCGTTGCGATAGTACTCGGCACATGCTTCGGTGCTGATCGTGAAGCCCGGAGGGACGGGCAGGCCGATGCTGGTCATGTCGGCCAGATTGGCGCCCTTGCCGCCGAGCAGTTCCTTCATGTCGGTGCCGCCCTCGGCTTTGCCGTCGCCGAAAAAGTAGACGCGTTTTGCGGCCTTCGGTCGGGTCTTCGTCGAGGCCTTGCCATTCATCCGAGAAGAGACCTTGGCCGTGCTGATCCTGCGGGGGGCCTTGCGCGCGAGCATGGGCATGTGAATGTTCTCCGATCCCGTCGTTGTAGGGCTTGCGGCGAGTGTGAAAGCGGGGGAGTATAGGACTCTGGCAGTGACTGTCAAATCGAGCCGTTCTGGAATCGGCGGGGAGTTCAGCCTTTGTTGATAAAGCATTTATGACTGATTCAGACGTCCGCCGGCAGGGCTTCTTAGAGAGGCAATAATCCTTTCTTCACAGAATCTTAACACGGCTTGCTTACGGTTCGGGTGCCTTACGGACCCTTAAGAGACTTGGATCCAGTCCAACCGGAGATCGCTATGAATCGCCTGCTCCATACCGCGGCGGCAGCCGTGCTCGCTCTCAGTGCCTCGTTCGCGTCTGGCGCAACGCGGCTTCAAGGCGCCGGATCAACCTTTGTCGCCCCAATGATGCAGCGGTGGGTGACAGAGTATCAAAAGCAACTCCCGGATGTTCAAATCGACTATCAATCGATCGGATCAGGCGGCGGAATCAAAGCTTTCATCGAGAAGACGGTGGACTTTGGCGCCTCGGATGCTCCGCTGAATAAGAAGGAGTTCAGCCAGGCGGGCGGGGAGGCGGCGGTGGTGCAGGTGCCGGTAATTGCCGGGGCCGTCGTGCCGGCCTACAACCTCCCCGAGTTCAGGGGAGAACTGAGGCTGGACGGGCCCACGCTGGCGGATATCTTCCTGGGGAAGATCAAGAATTGGAACGACCCGAGAATTGGCGCGCTCAATCCCGGGGCACCGCTCCCAAGCCTGGGTATTACGCCTGCGCATCGGACTGATGGCAGCGGCACCACGTTCATTTTCACGAACTATCTCGCCACTCAAAGCCAAGAGTTCAAGGACAGGGTGGGGGCCGCGAAGCAGGTCGAGTGGCCGGGCGGATCGGGTGGCAAGGGGAACGAGGGGGTGACGCAGGTTGTCGAGTCCACACCCGGTGCGATCGGCTACATAGAACTGGCTTACGCCCTGCAGAACAAGGTCCCGTTCGCCGTGATGAAGAACGCTGACGGCCAGTTCGTCAAGGCCACGTCTGACTCCGCCTCCGCGGCGGGCGAGCAGGCGGTCAGGAGAATGGACGCAAACAACGCGGCGCCGCTGTGGAATCAGCACGGGCCCAACGTGTACCCCATCTCGGGCTTCGTGTACGTCTTTGTCCGCAAAGACTTAAGCTACATGCAGGACAAGCCCAAGGCCCAGTCAGTCGCTGCTTTCCTGATGTGGGCAACCCATGATGGTCAACAGTTGGCCAGCCAACTCGATTACGCCCCGCTCAGCGCTGCCGTGCAAGCCAGGGCGGCCAAGGCGCTGAGCCAGCTCAATTGGTCCGGGTCCGCATTGACCAGCGCGTTGCGCTAGTTTTGTGACGGTGGTCGGACCGGTCGCTTTGAGGCTCTATGTCTTCCACCGCTGCACCAGCCAGCTCAAAGGGCGTTGCCTCGGAGTCTCCGCACCATTCGTCATTTCGTACGGCGCGGCACCGCCGGGCCTATCGCTCCGACAAAATTCTGGAGGTGGTTGCCACCGGAAGCGCAACGGCGCTTCTCTTGCTTCTGGGCGCCCTGGTCGCGGTGTTGGTCTATGCCGCCGTTCCCAGTTTTCGCACGTTCGGCTTGGCCTTCCTCGTCCATTCCGAATGGAGGCCAAACGAGTTGGAGCGCTTCAAGCGCGACGCGCAGGGCCAAATCGTAAAGGACCAGGACGGCGAACCCGTTACCGAGACCATTCCCCCGGCATTTGGCGCGCTGCCCGTGATTTACGGTACCGCCGTCAGCTCCGCCATCTCACTGACGTTCGCGGTGCCTTTCAGCCTGGGGTGCGCACTCTTCCTGGTAAGGATCGCACCTCGGTCGACGGCAAAACCGGTGTCGTTTCTCATCGAATTCCTCGTGGCCATTCCGAGCATCGCTTATGGAATCTGGGGCTTATATATACTCGCGCCATTCTTGCAGCAACACGTCGAACCCCCGCTTAATGCGGTGTTCGTGAGTGTCCCGGGGCTGCACTGGCTCGGGTCAGATGCCACGACGGGCCGCGACCTGTTCTGCGGCTCGCTGGTGCTCGCGATCATGGTGATTCCGATCATCACGGCGGTCAGCCGTGACGTTCTGCGCGCCGTCCCCAGGGCACAAATCGAGGGAACGACGGCACTAGGAGCGACTTGGTGGCAGACCTCGCGCGAGATGCTCCGCTATAGCCGCTCGGGGTTGTTCGGAGCAATCATGCTCGGGCTGGCACGCGCGGCCGGAGAGACGATGGCCGTCGCAATGGTGATCGGCAACGTCAATCAGGTTCGCCCGTCGCCGTTTGCGGCCGCGCAGACGATGTCGAGTTTGCTGGCTAACGAGTTTGCCGAAGCAAGTTCTGACCTTCACCGAGCGGCACTGCTCGAAGTGGCCCTTGTGTTACTGGTGATGTCGCTGCTCTTCAACGTCGTGGCGCGATGGTTGGTGGTAGGCGGCGGACAAGCGTCCGGGGCAGGTGGGCACTGATGGAGCGTCAAGGGCTCATGGCGGCTCGAAGTTTCGCATCACGCGTTTACAGCCGCGCGATGTGGATGGGGTGCATTGCCTGCGCCGCCATAATCCTCGGGGTCTTGGCGCTCGTGCTCTGGTACCTCATCTCGATCGGCCGCCAGTCGGTTAATCTGGCCTTCTTCGCCCAGGATCCGCAGCCTTACGGCGCTGACGGATACCCCGGCGGGATGCGGAATGCGTTAGTCGGAACCGCGATCCTGGTGGGCTTGGCGAGCGCGGTTGGAGTGCCCGTTGGGATTCTGGGCGGCGTGTACCTATCCGAGTACCGCACCCGGGCGTGGCTGACCGAGACGGTCCGATTCACCGCAGATGTTCTGGCGGGCGTGCCAAGCATTGTCGTTGGTATTCTCGGCTACGAGTTGCTCGTGGTCCCCCTGGGCCATTTCAACGGCTGGGCAGGCGCGTTGGCGCTGGCTTTCATCATGATTCCGATTGTGACCCGTACCACCGAGGAGATGCTGCACCTGATTCCCGGAAGTTATCGAGAAGCGTCCATCGCACTGGGTGCGACCAAGGCGCGTACCATCGTACGCGTTGTGCTTCCGGCCGCGACTGGCGGTCTGATTACCGGAGTCATGTTGGCCCTGGCGCGGGTCGCTGGGGAAACGGCGCCGCTGCTCTTTACCGCGCTCGGCAGCCGATTGCTCACGTTCGACCCTCGGTACCCCTTTCCTTCCCTGACTAAGCAGATTTATGATTATGCGACCGGTCCATACGCCGAGCAAAAGCAGCAGGCCTGGGCGGGGATTCTTATCCTGATCGTGCTGATCTTCAGCTTTAATCTCCTGGTTCGCCTGTTCACCCGGCCCAGGCAGTTCCGCGCGTAGCGCCGGCGGTCCGGGATTTCGACCAGAGGAGTACGTGCATGCCGGAGTTGGGAAATCCTCGTGCCCAGCAGTACCCTCCGGTCATGAAGGAGCTGCCGATGCCTGACGAGCCGGAGAACGTGGAATCCGAGCGCGCGCACGCGGCCCCTTCGCTGCCCGGTCATAACGGTGCTGCTCCCCAATCACGGCCGGCGCCGGCTTTTTCCGGTTACCCCTCGCCGCTTGCAACGGCACCGCCGCGCCGCGAGCCCAGCTTAACGGCTCAGCCGGAGATACATCCCGAACTCAATTCGGAACCGCACGTCCTTGTCCTCAGCCAGTTCTGCCTCTATTACGGCAAGCACAAGGCGCTGCACGAGATCAGCATGCCGATCGCCGCCCAGAAAGTGACCGCGCTGGTTGGCCCTAGTGGGTGCGGCAAATCCACCCTGCTTCGCAGCATCAACCGTCTTAACGACCTGATCGAACACGTGCGTACCGAAGGTCGAATCATGTTCCGCGACGAGAACGTGTACGGCTCCAACACCGACGTCATCGGCCTTCGCAAGCGGCTGGGGATGGTATTCCAGAAATCCAACCCATTTCCAATGTCGGTCTTCGAGAACGTGATCTACGCGCGCCGGATCGCGGATGAACGGAGTAAAGCAAGGCTGCACCAAGTCTGCGAGCGTTCGTTGCGTAGCGCGGCATTGTGGGACGAAGTCAAGGACCGGTTGCACTCCAGCGCTTTGGGTCTGTCGGGCGGACAGCAGCAGCGGCTGTGCATCGCCCGGGCGATTGCCGCCGAGCCCGAGGTGTTGTTGATGGACGAACCGTGCTCGGCGCTAGATCCGATCGCCACCGCCAAGGTCGAAGACCTGATTCACGAACTCCGTGGGCGGTATACGGTGGTAATCGTCACGCATAACATGCAGCAGGCCGCCCGGGTCAGCGACTTCACGGCGTTCATGTACCTCGGCCGCCTCGTAGAGTACGGTCCGACCGGCAGTATCTTCCAGAACCCGCGATTGAAGCAGACGGAAGATTACATCACCGGTCGATTTGGATGAGAAGATAGGGTTCAGGGTTCGGGGTTCAGAGAAGACCCCATCGACCTGAACCCTGAACCCTGAACCCTTCTCCCATGCGACACTTCCACGAGCAGCTCGATGATCTGTTCCAGCGGCTGGTGCTGATGGGTTCGCTGGCCGAAGGGATGATCCGCACTGCCGTGCGCAGCCTCATGGAGCGGGACGAGTCGCTGGCCTCGGAGGTCTACGCCCGCGAGGAGGAGGTCAACGCCCTTCAGGTTGAAGTGGATGACAGGGCCGTTCGCCTGACGGCCCTCCAGCAGCCGGTCGCGCAGGACGCCAGGTTCCTGTTCATGGCCTCGCGCATCGGCGGGGAGCTGGAGCGGATCGGCGACCAGGCGATCAACATCTGCCAGAACACGCATTACGTGCTCGACGGGCCCCCCATCAAGCCGCTGGTCGATCTGACGATCATGTGCGAGGTGGTGCAGAGGATGGTACGCGACAGCGTGACGGCAATGGTCAACCGTGACCCGGGCATGGCCGAGGTGGTGCTTGAGGAAGAGGAGAAGGTCGATGCCTTCCGCGACCAGGTCTTCCGTGTGCTGCTGACACACATGATGAGCGACCCGCGGACGATCCAGCAGGGGCTGTCGCTGATCCTGATCGGCCGCAACCTCGAGCGGATCGGGGACCACGCCACGAACATCGCCGAGGAAGTGATCTACTGGATCCACGGTCGCGACGTGCGGCACCGGGGTCGGCGGCGCCAGCCGGCCAACGGCGCCCCTGCACCATCCGCCGCTTTGCCTAATACCGACCGGGAATCTCCCGCCGGCCAACCGGACCGCGCCAGGACAGACCTATGAAAAAAGGCACCGTCCTCGTCATCGACGACGAGAAGGACCTGATCGAGCTGATTACTTACAACCTCGGTAAGGAGGGATACGACGTTATCGCCGCGAGTGACGGCCAGGAAGGTCTGGACGTGGTCAAGAGACATCGGCCGGACCTGGTAGTGCTCGACCTGATGATGCCCGGCCTGGACGGGCTTCAGGTCTGTCAACGACTAAGGTCCGACTCGCGGACCATGGGTGTGCCGATCATTATGCTCACTGCCAAAGCCACCGAGGCCGATCGTGTCGTCGGACTGGAGTTCGGGGCCGACGATTATATCACCAAACCGTTCAGCCCGCGCGAGGTGGTCGCACGCGTGAAGGCGGTGCTGCGGCGAAGCACCCCGCAACCGGAAGAGCAGCAGCTAATCCGCTGCGGGGAACTGGTGATTGACCTGAGCGGCCACGAAGTCACTTATCGCGGCCAGCGGGTGGCCCTGACGGCGACCGAGTTCCGTATCCTGCAGTTTCTCGCCAACCGGCCCGGACGCGTCTTCTCACGCGACGAGATCATCGACGCCGCTCTGGGGAACGAAACGGCGGTCTTCGACCGGACGGTCGACGTCCACATCACCGCCATCCGCCGCAAACTCGGCGCGGGCGGCGAGCAGGTCGAAACCATCCGCGGTTTCGGGTACAAGTTCAGGCATGCCGCGGATGCAGTGACGACGTGAGCAGCGAGGCGACAGTTGTTTTCCAGCCGGTTTTTCCGCCGCATCTTTTTGCCCTACCTGCTATTGATCTGCGCGGTAGCCGGAGCAATCGGGGTGTTCGCCGCCTTGCGCCTGCGCGAGTTCTACCTGCAAAGCGCCCGGGCGAGTTTGCACAACGAGGCGGTGCTCCAGTCCGCCCTCGATCAGCAACTACACCTGCTCTACGGGGCGATGGCGACGGTCGTGAGCGTCGCGATCGTGCTGGGAGCGCTGGTCTGCTTCTATTTTGCCAGCCGCACGGCCGGCCCGGTTCTGGAGTTGAAGGAATTCGCCGAGGCGCTGGCCCGCGGCGAGCTGAATCGGCGGTTATTGCCGTCGGAAGGGGGCGAGATCACCCATCTCGCCGCCGCACTCAACACCATGGCCGATTCCCTGGGACGGCTCCTCTCACAAACCAGTAAGGACCGCGCCGAGCTGCTGGCAATTCTCGCCAGCATGAGCGAAGGGGTCATCGCCACCGACCGGCGGCAGCGCATCGTCGTCGTCAATCAGCGGGCGGGGGACCTTTACGGTTTCCCCTGGCAGCAGGCACAGGGGAAGCTGCTGTGGGAACTCGTGCGAAACGAGGACATCCTGAAGGCTGCAACTGAGGTGCTCGCCTCGCGGGAGCAGAAGGCATTTCAGGTGAGCCCGGCGTCCGGGTTGTTCCTGGAAGTGACGGCCTCTACTTACCCGGCGGACTCGGCGGCGGAAGGGCTGATCCTCGTCGCCCACGACACCACTCAGAGCGTGCGCTATCAGGAGCTGCGCAAGGAGTTCGTCGCCAACGTCTCGCACGAGCTGCGGACGCCGTTGACAGTCATCAAGGGCTTCACCGAGACGCTGCGCGACGGCGCGATCAACGACCCCGTGAGCGGGCGCAAGTTTCTGTCCACCATCGAGCGGCATGTCGACCAGTTGACGAACCTGGTCAGCGACTTGCTCGAGCTCTCGAAGCTGGAAAGCACCCCGGAGCTGCCGCGAAAGGTAAGCTTTGACGTTGCCGCGGTCGTTCGGCGGGCGACGGAACTGCTGCTGCCTGCCGCCCAGCGGAAGGAGCAGGCCCTGACAATGGAAATTGGGCCTCACGCCGCGCGCGTGCTCGGCAATCCCGATTACGTGGAGCGCGCCGTTGCCAACCTGGTGGACAACGCCATCAAATACACTTCCGAGCGCGGAAAGATCCAGGTCGTGGTTGGCCGGGACGCAACGTCCGTGATTGTCGACGTGATTGACAACGGGATCGGGATCCCGCCGCAGGACCTGTCGCGAATCTTCGAGCGGTTCTATCGCATCGACCGCTCCCGGTCGCGCGAGATGGGGGGCACGGGCTTGGGCTTGTCCATCGTGAAGCACGTCGCCCAGGTACACGGCGGCTCAATCGACGTCGCCAGCACGCCGGGGCACGGGTCGCGTTTCAGGTTGACGCTTCCGCTCCCCGCGGTGCCGCCGACATAGCCTCTCCAGGGCGCCGTGCCCTCACGCGGCGAAATCATAGACGGGGGTGAGGATGGTTCGCGCGGGCCGGGTTTCGCCGCGGACGATGGCGTGAATGCGTTCGACGGTTTCGGGTGCAAAGAACTGCTCGCCGGTCTGCACGCACACGCGCGCCGGCACATGCTCGATGATGACAACGCGGCCATCCACCTCAGCGGCGTAGGTGACGGTGGCTTCCTGAATCGTCTCGGTCCGAGCTTGCTGGTTCATGGCTTCCTCGTGCGAAAGTCGATCCATTGATCGGGGTCCGGCTCGTGTAGTGTAATGATTTTGACGATTGGACGCGACGGATCACTACACTGAACGTGCAGAGGACGTCCTGCACGAGTCAGGCCGAAAATCAGGCAACTCGGGCCATACTTGTCGTTCGGATAGTCCTCAATGACCGACCCGGGCGGCAATGCATTCGCGTACTTCCGCCACGGTAACGTCGCGTCGAATCGTTTGATCGAGGGCATGGCGTGAGAATTCGAACTCGTCTGTCGCGACTTTCGCTCTAATGTCGTTGATCATTCAAGCAGCCATGGTTGACAAAAGAGGAACGCCCGGGGCCGCTGACCCCGGGCGCTCGTCTTCGTCTATAGCAACGACAACCTCACGTCGCGTCCGACGTCGCCTTGGCAAGCTGGCGCTCGCCTACGCCTTGCGTGTCGAGGGCCTCGAAGTAGAGGTGCTTGTTGGCGTCATCCTCGGTCTTGATCGTGATCTTGATCAGGTCTTTGCCCTTGAAGCTCCCGCGAAGGATCTCCTCGCTGAGGGGGTCTTCCACGTGCTGCTCGATGGCCCGCCGCAGAGGCCGGGCGCCGAAGTCGGCGTTGGTGCCTTTCTCGATCAGGAAGTCTTTGGCTTCCGTTGAGATCTCGATCTTGAGTCCGTGCTCGGTCAGCCGCTTGGTCACTTTGCGCAGCTCGTACTCGACGATCTGTTCCATGTTGATTCGGCTCAGCGGGCGGAAGACGATCACGTCGTCCAGACGGCCGACGAACTCGGGGCGGAAATACCGCTCCAACTCCTTCATGACCGTGTCCTTGATCATGTTGTAGGTCCGCTCCTCGGCCATGCCCTTTCCCTTGGGCCGCAACCCAAAGTCGGGCCCGCCGCCCTTAATCAGGTCGGAGCCGATGTTGCTGGTCATGATCATGACGACGTTGCGGAAGTCCACATGGCGGCCGAACGAGTCGGTCAGCCGGCCTTCCTCCATGATCTGGAGGAGCATGTTGAACACGTCCGGGTGGGCCTTCTCGACCTCATCGAGCAGGACCACGCTGTAGGGCCGGCGGCGTATGCGCTCGGTGAGCTGGCCCCCTTCCTCGTATCCGACGTACCCGGGAGGCGCGCCGATCAACCGGCTGACATTGTGCTTCTCCATGTACTCGCTCATGTCGATCTGCACGAGGGCGTCCTCGTCGCCGAACATGAACTCGGCCAGCGCCTTGGAGAGCAGCGTCTTGCCGACGCCGGACGGGCCGAGGAACAGGAACGAGCCCATCGGGCGGTGGGGGTCCTTCAGGCCCGAGCGGGCCCGGCGGATCGTCTTGCTGATCGCCTTGATCGCCTCGTCCTGCGACACCACGCGCTTGTGCAGCTCGTTTTCCAGTTCCAGCAGCCGCTGAGCTTCCTCTTTCTCCAGCCGCGTGAGCGGAACGCCGGTCATCTTGCTGACGACCTCGGCGATGACTTCCTCATCGACGACGCCGTCAATCTCCTTGGCCTTTTCACGCCACTGCCGCTGCATCTCTTCCTTCTTGGCCCGCAGCGCCTCGGCCTGGTCGCGGAGCTTGGCGGCCTCCTCGTACTCGGCATTCTTCACCGCCTCGTCCTTTTGGATGCTTAGCCGCTCGATCTGCTCTTCGAGCTCCGCAAGGTTCGGGGGCTTGGTCATGCTCCGCAGGCGGATGCGCGCCCCCGCCTCGTCGAGGACGTCGATCGCCTTGTCAGGCAGTGCCCGGCCGGTGATGTACCGGTCGGACAGCTCGACGGCGGCGTCGAGGGCCGCGTCGAGGATCTGCACCCGGTGGTGGGCCTCATACCGGTCGCGCAGGCCCTTGAGGATCTCCAGCGCGTCTTCCTTGCTGGGAGGATCGACCGTGATCGGCTGGAACCGCCGGGCCAGGGCCGCGTCTTTTTCGATGTACTTGCGGTACTCGTCGAACGTCGTGGCGCCGATGCACTGGATCTCGCCGCGCGACAAGGCGGGTTTGAGCACATTGCTCGCATCGATGGCACCTTCGGCGCCGCCGGCGCCCACCAGCGTATGCAGCTCGTCGATAAAGAGGATGACGTTCTTGGCCCGCCGCACTTCGTTCATTACCGCCTTGATGCGCTCTTCAAATTGACCACGATACTTCGTGCCGGCGACCATCATCGCCAGGTCGAGCACCACGATGCGGCGGTCGTGCAGAAGCTCGGGGACGGTGCTCCCGACGACCATCTGGGCGAGCCCTTCGACAATGGCCGTCTTGCCCACCCCCGCCTCACCCAGAAGCACCGGGTTGTTCTTCTGCCTCCGGCAGAGGATCTGAATGACTCGTTCGATCTCGTTCTTTCGCCCGATCACCGGATCGAGCTGCCCCTCGCGGGCCAGCTCGGTCAGGTCCCGGCCGAAGCTGTCCAGGGCAGGAGTCTTGCTCTTGCCCTTCTGACCCTGTTTTTCCTGTGCTGGCTCTTCGGTTTCCACACCTGCTCCTAGAAGATTGAGGACCTCCTCCCGAACTTCTTCAAGCTTGAGCGATAGATTCATGAGGACTTGGGCGGCGACGCCGTCGTGCTCACGAAGCAGGCCGAGCAAAAGGTGTTCCGTTCCCACATAGTTGTGGTTCAGGTTTCTCGCTTCTTCGATCGCGTATTCGATGACTTTCTTGGCCCGAGGGGTCTGTGGGAGCTTGCCCATCGTGACCATGTCCGGGCCGCTTTTGACGAGCTTTTCGACCTCAAGACGCACCTTCCGGAGGTCCACATCAAGGTTTTTCAGGACGTTGGCGCCGACGCCGCTGCCTTCCTTGACCAGACCCAGAAGGATATGTTCGGTGCCGATGTACTCGTGGTTGAAGCGCTGGGCCTCCTGGTTGGCCAAGGCCATGACCTTGCGGGCCCGATCCGTAAACCGTTCGAACATGTCCATCTCCTGTCGGCCGGCACTACCTGGCCAGCCCCTCATAAAACGGCGGGGCGAGCTGAAGGCTTAATTTCCTTCCCCTGGCCCTTCCGCGGAAAACTGTGACGGCCGCAGGGCCGCAACAAACTTACGATCCCGCGGCCGTTGAGTTCTCAGGCGATTCTAGACCCCGCTCAGTCCGAATCAAGGCGGGGGGCGACCGCCCTGAACCGGGCGATACCTGCCAGTCTCCAACCTGTATCGGCTTTCTGGAATTTGGGCCTGAAGTCACTGATGGGACTACCGCGATGCCGTCGATCAAGTTGTCAGGGGATGGTCCATCGGGTATGAACCCGCGACCTGCCCCCGGCTCGTTGCACGACAGAGGGCGCCACATGGGACTCCTGCACAGAGCGCTGGACCTGTTTCTGCACCTGAACACGCACCTGGATGCGGCCGCCCACAGCATGGGTCCGTGGCTCTATTTGTTGCTGTTTGGGATCGTGTTCTGCGAGACGGGATTAGTGGTCACGCCGTTTCTGCCCGGCGACTCGCTGCTGTTCACGCTGGGGGCGCTGGCGGCGGCGGGCACGACAATCAAGCTGCCGCTGGTTGCGGTCCTGCTGTGCCTGGCTGCCAACTGCGGCGACGCGCTGAACTATTTTCTCGGTTACCGTCTGGGGCCGAAGGTCTTCAGCCGCGAATCGTCGTGGCTGCTCAACCGCCGGCACCTTCTGGAGGCCCAGCGTTTCTACGAGCGTCATGGCCGCAAGACCATCATCCTGGCCCGCTTCGTTCCGGTCGTCCGGACGTTCGCCCCCTTCGTCGCCGGGATCGGTCGCATGAGGTTTGTCCGGTTTGCCCTCTTCAGCATCAGCGGCGGCATCCTCTGGGTGGTCTCCGTTCTCCTGGCCGGCTACTTTTTCGGACAACGCCCGTTCGTCAAGGACCACTTCGAGCTGGTCGTAGTCGCGATCGTCTTCATCTCCGTCGTGCCGGTGATCATTCAGGGGTGGCGGTCACGCAAGGCGGCCGCGATGGATCCTGACATGGACGTGGTGCGGCAATCGGCGCCGCCCCGTAGCGAGTCCGCGCCGCTCAGGTCGTCAACACCTGGAGCAGCTCCTTGATCTGCAACTTCTGCGGGTC
>Ga0073928_10002080_pt1 | contig 35932 bp, 29 predicted proteins | sample PaiPotPPA55metaG_FD_76969 | JGI IMG/M metagenome (GOLD analysis project Ga0073928, IMG submission 76969) | Iron sulfur acid spring bacterial and archeal communities from Banff, Canada, to study Microbial Dark Matter (Phase II) - Paint Pots PPA... ... | reverse complement strand
GCGGCGATGGCCTCGCGGGTGCGGCGGATCGCGGTCTTCAGCTCGGACTTGTACGCCTTGTTGCGCAGGCGGGCCTTCTCGTTCGTCTTGATGCGCTTGATCTGCGACTTGATGTTCGCCATGAAATTAACAGCCTCTATCTATGGACTTCACTGTGGTTAGCGCGGCGAGCCGACCCTTGGGGCCGGCCGTACGGTGTCTTGTCACCACTGGATGCTTCAGGCTGGCAACACCGCACTACTAGGCTGCGCGATCGCCCAGTCTACCAGCGCTCTAGCGCGCTCCTGACCGCGTACCAGCGCGCTAGAGCTCGACGCGGTGGATGCCGGCGATCGGGAAGCGGCTTGGTTCGTGGCTGAGCAGGATGATCTGGGTTCGGTCGGCGACCTGGCTGAGGATGACCGCTACGTCGTCGAGCCTGGTGCGGTCGGAGTGGCCTAGTACGTCGTCCAGGATCAGGGGGACGGAGCCGACCAGGTCCGCGCAGGCGATTCGGGCCAGCAGGCTTAGCTGCTCGCGGGCTCCCGCGGAGAGGGAGTCGAAGGGGACGGTTACGCCGCCGACCGTCTTCGATTCGATCGTCAGGTTCTCGCCGATCTCCACGTGCACGTTCTGGCTGAACAGCCGCTGCGCGTAGCGCTCGACCCGCTGGCGGAACGGCGTCGTGTGTCGGTGGCGTGCTGCCTGGCGGTGGCTGCTCAGCGTCTCGAACAGCAGTTTTGCCGCCTGCGCCCTGCGCTCGAGGGTGTCGTGGGATCGCTGGGCGCGCTTCTGCTCGGTCTCGGCCAGCGCCAGCTGCTCCTCCGGCGCGGTCTGTCCGTAGCGGGTGAGGCGGTCGGCTAGGACTTCCAGGCTCGTTTTACGGTCGTTCTGCGCGCGGTCTAGTTCGGGGACGAGGCGACGCTGGTTTTCCAGCTGTTCGGACAGGTGCTCGGGGTCTAGCTCGGCGACTCGCTCCGCCGCCGCGTCACGATCGGCTCGCGCGCGGTCCAGCTCCGACGCGAGCAACGGGGTGCCGAGCTCGCTGAGCCGCTTGCGTGCGAGTTCCAGATCATTGGCCGCCTCAAGTACCGCGCGCCGCGCGGCGCCCTGCTCCGCTTGCAGCGTGCTGACCCGGGTCTCCAGCCGCTTGACCGCCTCGTCCTCCTGCCGGAAGCGGTCCTCGGCCACCTCCACGGCGGCGCGTGCGGCCTGCTCGGCCTCCTGCGCGGCGGGGAGATCGGCCGCGGCGGGCGGCGGCGCCTCCACGGCAGCGGCGACGGCGGCCTCGTACGCGGCGATTCGGCCCCGCAGGATCCCGAGCCTGGAACGTAGTTGGCCGACGGACTCGTCGTACTGCGCGGCCTCGATCGCTTCGATGGCGGTTTCGGCGTTCTGCCGTTCCTCGCGTGCCGAACGCCAGATCTGTTCGGCCTCCTTGGCACCCGTGATATCCGCGACGCCCGCCTGCACGCAGAGATCCTGGTAGCTCTCCAGGGTTTCGCGTTCCTTCGCCCGCCGCGCCTTCTCGCCGCTGCCCGGCTTCACGACGACCCGCACGGCTCCGGCCACCTCGACCGTCCGCGCCTCGAGCACCGGCAGCGAGGCCTCGTCGTCCGCTGCCGGAGCGCCGTCGATGAGCACTGGCGAGTCGCCTAGCCGGGTTACCGCGATCGTCGCGGCGTTCGCGGTCAGCTGGTCGTGTGACTTCTCCCACGCGCGGTGCGCGGCGTCGATCTTGGCCAGCACGTCAGCGGTGACCTTGCACGCGCCCAGCTTCGCCTCGGCCGCGTCGAGCCGCTGCTGCGCCGCTTCGACCTGCGCGAGCGCCGTCTCCGCCTTTTCGGCCTCCGCCTGGTCCCGGCGCCACGCGACGTCCTCGCCGGCCAGCCGTGCCGTCGTCTTCGCGGCATCTCGTTCCATGCCGCGCGCCCGCAGACGCTCCTCGGCCAGCGCCGCCTCGCGCTCTGCCGACGTGAGTTCCTGCTGTTTGGTGGACGCCTCGGACTCGTTCACCGCGAGCCGGTCGCTCAGCCGTGCGACGTCGGCCTCTTGACGCGCGATCGCTTCGGCCTCGCCGAGCACCGTGTCCAGCGCACGCTGTTTGGCCTCGGCTTCGGCTGCTTCCTTGCGCTGCTGCTCGAGCGCGTTCAGCCGAGCGCTCGCGGTCTTCAACTCGTCGGCGCCCTCGGCGAGCTGACGCCGCGTCCGCTGATAGGCCGCCAGGTCGCCCTCCGCCTCGGCGAGCGCGGCCTTCGCCTCGGCGTGCGCCTCGTTCGCCTTCTCCAGCGCCTCGATCGCGGCCTTGTAGTCGGCCGTCGGCTGGTTCCGCTTCTCGGTGAAGTACTTCTCGAACTCGGCTCTCGCCTTGTCGAACAGCTCCTCCTCAGGGCCGCGCCGCACCGAGCTGAGCTGCTCGGCGTCTCCGGCCATCGCGGGCACCGACGCGTAGCCGCCGACCGACGCCTGCCCGAGCGGCGCGCCCTGGTCCACCCGCAGCCTGCGCCACAGCTCCTTGTCCACGCCGTTCTCGGCCAACAGCCGGTTGAACAGCTCGTGCGCCTGGTCGCTGCTCTCCTGGGCGGGAGCCGGCGTGAGAATCTGCAGCTCGGTCAGCGGGGAACGCAGCCAGCGCTTGCGGTAGACGAGGCGGTGCGGGCCGAGGCTGAGCTCGGCCTCCACGCACGGGCCGACGTCGCGGCCGGTCGGCTGGGCCGCGACCACCCGGCTGTGCTTCGAGCTCGCGCGCAGGTCGATCAGCAGGTCCAGCGCGTCGACGAGGGAGGACTTGCCGATCTCGTTCGGCCCGGAGACCAGCGTGATGCCCTGCTCGGCGAAGTTCACCTCGCGCGAGGCCACGCCCCGGAAATCGGTCAGCTTGATCCGGTGCAGTCGCAGCATGCCAGGTCTCCTGTTCTCAGTTCCCGGCCAGCCGGATCAGCAGCCGCAGCGCCTCGTTGGCGTTCTCGCCGCCCTGGTCGCGCAGCGCGGTCGCGGCCTCGGCGACGAAGCCGGTGAGCGCGAGATCGTCCAGATCCGTGTCCTCCGGCCGGGTCCGCAGCGTGCTGCGGCCCGATTCGAGGATCGCCGCGAAGCGGTGTCTGCGGCTCTCCAGACCGGCGCGCAGCCGCTCCGACTCCGCGAGGCCGAGGGCGCCGCTGAGGATCGGCTTGGCGACCGTATCGGCCTTCTCCGGGAAGGCGTCGAGCCAGCCGAGGACGGTGTCCACGTCGGCCGCCTCGGTTAGTTCGAAGTGCTGCTCTTTGAAGGTCCAGGTGCCGACCTGATGCGGCGTCACGACGGCTGCGCTGCCGGGCTCCAGTTCGACGACGAGGGCGTGCCCGGGATCGGGGTCGCGGGTGGCCGTCGGCTCCGGACTGCCGGAATACCAAATGCGGCCCGAGCTTCCGACGGAGAACTTCGAGTGCCGGTCGCCGAGGGCCACGTAGTCCACCCGGCGTTCCGCGACGGCCGTGTCCAGGACGGAGGCCGAGATCGGGTCCGCGGTGAGGGCGGAGGCGAGCGAGTCCACGCCGCCGTGGCCTACCGCGATCCGCACGGTTCCGGGCGTCGGCGGGTCAAGACGCGCCGCGAGCCGGTCGATCTGCTCGGCGGGGGCCTGCTTGGTGAACCAGGGCGCGGCCAGCAGTTCCAGGCCGGGCCGCACCTCGAACAGGCCGGGCCGGTCGAGGACGTGCACCTTCTCGCCCGCCTGCGCACGGAACCAGGACGACCGGTAGATCCCCGACTCGGCCAGCGGATCGTGGTTGCCGGGCAGCAGGTAGACCGGCACAGGCAGCGCGCTCAGCTGCTCCAGCACCGGCTCCGCGGTACGCGGCTTGACCTGCGCGTACTCGAAGACGTCGCCGCACACGAGGATGAACTCGCAGTCCTGCTCGGCCGCGAGCCGCCCGATCCGCCGGATCGCGCCGATCCGCGCCCGGTCGTACGCGCCCTGATGCTCGCCGAGCCAGTGCCGCGTCATCCCCAGCTGCCAGTCCGCGCTGTGCACGAACCGGACGCTCTCACCCTCGGCCACTACGCCGCCGTCCCATCCCTATCCGTTCTCAGTTCTCAGTTCTCAGTCCTGGGCCGAGCGAGAGTCCGTGTCCGTATCCGCGACTTCGAACTCATACTCGTCCTCGTCCGCCTCGTCCCCGGCGCGCGCCTCGTCGACCAGCTGCTGGAGCACCTCGGACAGGTCGGTCCCGGCGTTGACCTTGTACTCGCGGACCGGGATCGCCTCGTACTCCTCGCGCAGTTCGGCGTTGTCGGCGTCGAGGTAGACCTCGATGAACGCGCGGGACAGGTCGGGCAGGGCCTGGCGCCACAGCTTCAGGCCCTCCTCGCCGAGGCCGCGGCGCTCGTTGGTGAACTCGGCCCAGGCGGTCAGCACGGCGGGCACCGCGGCGGCCTCGGACTCGGTCAGCTCGATGGTCTCGGCGAACTCGTCCAGCAGGAAGCCGCCGAGGCTGATCGGGCCGAAGCCGACGGCGGTGCGGTCGCTCAGGGCCGCCACGTCCGCGAAGACGGTGGCCAGCGCGCCGCCGAACTCGGGGTCCGGCAGCTTCCGGCCCTGCTCCGAGTCGAGGAAGGCGCGGACCGTATCCGCCACGTCCTCGGCGCTGCCGACCGCCGTGTCCAGCACCTCGGGCTCCGGCAGCAGCTCGAGCCGCGACGCCAGCAGCGCCCAGAGGCCGACCGGGCTGGTCATCTCGAGCTCCTCGAGGTCGAGCCCGGCCTCCTCGGCGATCTCGCGCAGCTCCTCCGGGTCGTCCGGGCCCTCGGACAGCAGCCGGTCCAGCGCCTCGGCCAGCAGCGTGCGCGCCTGCACCAGGGTCAGCTCGGAGATGTGCAGCTGGCCCTCCTCGTCGCTCGCCCGCATGCCCTTGGCCAGCTCGGCCGCGCCGCCGGGCACCACCAGCACCCGCTCGAGCACCGGGCCGCCGCGGTCGGCCACGTAGCAGCTGACGGTGTGCTCCTCGCCGCCGCGCTTGAAGCCCAGGTTGATCGTCCCGGCGTCGCCGAACAGGTCGCCCGCGCGGAAGACCGAGGTGGGCTCGACCTCCTCGGCCCGATGCAGCCAGCTCGGCTCCTTGACCCCGGCCTCGACCAGCCGGTCCGCCGCGGCCAGCGCCTCCTCGCGGGTCCAGTCCTCGCCGACCATGGCCAGCGCGCGCAGCGCGGCCAGCGCCTCGGGCCGCCGCTTCTGCTTGCCGAGGTAGTCGACGAGCTCGCCGTACTGCTCCTCGAAGACGTCGTCCGGGTCCTCGTCGTCCGCCTCGTCCTCGCCGAACCAGGAGGTCTCGAACAGCGCGCCGAGCGCGAAGGACCCCCACAGCTCGGCCTCGACGACCTCGGTCTCCGGGTCGAGCAGGGCCTTCGCCTCGTCCAGGAACTTGGCGTAGGGCGAGGCGGGGGCGTGCTGCACCGGCTTGTGCTGGCGCTTGGGCTTACGGCTGCGGCTCACGGGGCTCATGCCGGGCATTCTGCCAGCCCGGCCCGACACCGCTCTCGCTCTCCCATAAATTACGGACAACGGCTTGGTCATGGGACGATGGTGCCGACCCCTACCAGTCGAATGGATCCCGAGTGCCTGCCCTGCCGAGCGAGATTCCGAAGCCGTCCCAGACGGACCCGGCGCTGATCCGCAACTTCTGCATCATCGCGCACATCGACCACGGCAAGTCCACCCTGGCCGACCGCATGCTGCAGCTGACCGGCGTGGTCGACGAGCGGCAGATGCGCGCGCAGTACCTGGACCGGATGGACATCGAGCGCGAGCGCGGCATCACCATCAAGTCGCAGGCGGTCCGGCTGCCCTGGCAGGTGGACGGGGTCACCCACATCCTCAACATGATCGACACCCCGGGCCACGTGGACTTCACCTACGAGGTCTCCCGCTCGCTCGCCGCGTGCGAGGGCGCGGTCCTGCTGGTGGACGCGGCGCAGGGGATCGAGGCGCAGACCCTGGCGAACCTGTACATGGCGCTGGAGAACGATCTGACGATCGTCCCGGTGCTCAACAAGATCGACCTGCCCGCCGCGCAGCCGGAGAAGTACTCCGAGGAGCTCGCCAAGCTGATCGGCTGCCAGCCCGAGGACGTGCTGCGGGTCTCCGGCAAGACCGGCGAGGGGGTGACCGAGCTGCTTGACCACGTGGTGCGCACCCTGCCGCGGCCGCTCGGCGATCCCGCGGGCAAGAGCCGCGCGATGATCTTCGACTCGGTCTACGACTCGTACCGCGGCGTGGTCACCTACGTCCGGGTGATCGACGGCTACCTGTCCAAGCGCGAGCGCATCCTGATGATGAGCACCGGGGCGACGCACGAACTGCTGGAGATCGGCGTTATCTCGCCCGAGCCCAAGTCGGCCGACGGTCTTGGCCCCGGCGAGGTGGGCTACCTGATCACCGGCGTGAAGGACGTGCGCCAGTCGAAGGTCGGTGACACGATCACCGCGCAGTACAAGGGCGCCACCGAGGCGCTGGCCGGGTACAAGGAACCCAAGCCGATGGTGTTCTCGGGCATCTACCCGATCGACGGCTCGGACTACCCGCTGCTGCGTGACGCCCTGGACAAGCTGCAGCTCAACGACGCGGCGCTGGTCTACGAGCCGGAAACCTCGGCGGCCCTCGGCTTCGGCTTCCGGGTCGGCTTCCTCGGCCTGCTGCACCTGGAGATCATCCGGGAGCGGCTCGAGCGCGAGTTCAACCTCGACCTGATCGCCACCGCGCCGAACGTGGTCTACCGGGTGGTGATGGAGAACCGCGAGGAGCACATTGTCACCAACCCGAGCGAGTTCCCCTCGGACGGCAAGATCGCCGAGGTCTACGAGCCGACGGTGCGGGCGACGGTGCTGGCCCCGAGCGAGTACATCGGCGCGATCATGGAGCTGTGCCAGGGCCGGCGCGGCGTCCTGCTCGGCATGGACTACCTGTCCGAGGACCGCGTCGAGCTGCGCTACACGCTGCCGCTCGGCGAGATCATCTTCGACTTCTTCGACCAGCTCAAGTCCAAGACCCGCGGCTACGCCTCGCTGGACTACGACGTGGACGGCGAGCAGGTGGCCGACCTGGTCAAGGTGGACATCCTGCTGCACCACGAGAAGGTGGACGCCTTCTCCGCGATCGTGCACAAGGACCGCGCGTACAACTACGGCGTGAAGATGGCCGAGCGGCTCAAGGACCTGATCCCGCGTCAGCAGTTCGAGGTGCCGATCCAGGCGGCCATCGGCGCCCGGGTGATCGCGCGCGAGTCGGTGCGGGCGATGCGCAAGGACGTCCTCGCGAAGTGCTACGGCGGCGACATCTCGCGTAAGCGGAAGCTGCTGGAGAAGCAGAAGGAAGGCAAGAAGCGGATGAAGATGGTCGGCCGGGTGGAGGTCCCGCAGGAGGCCTTCATCGCCGCGCTGTCCTCGGACTCCGACGGTCCGGCCGATCCGAACAAGAAGCGATAGGCTTTGCTCACTCTCCGTCGGGTCGCGACAACTGACTACATTGGCGCGCCCCGGCGGAGCTTTCCGTTTCCACCTCTCGACCCAGGTCAGCCCAGGGCGCACATCAGCGGAGCGTGCAGCCTGACCTGGTCCATCGGCACCGGGCCGCCGAGGACCATGTGCGTGCAGGTGTAGGCGGGCTTGAGGCCGTGCCCGCAGGCCCAGGCGGACAGGTCGTCGCCCTCGGCGTCGATGTCCAGCCGCAGCTCGTCCTCGACGCCGTCCGCCAGGTCGATGATCAGGTCGCGCGCTCCGGCGAAGTCGGGGGCGAGCACCGGGCCGAGGTTCAGCCGCGTCTCGCCGCGCCAGGCCGCGCCGTAGCCGATGATCAGGCCCTCGGCGTCCCGCAGCACCCTGAGCCGCTCGGCGAAGCGGGGCAGCCGCTTGAGCAGCGCGGTGCGGTGCACGCCGTAGACCTCGCGGTCAAGACGGGCCAGCTGCAGCAGGTCCTCGGGCCCGCCGGGCTGGGTGCGTCCGGGCTTGGTGCCGGTCGGGTCGAACCTGCCGACGTGCGCCTCGATCGCGCCGAAGGGGCGGAAGCCGAGCTTCTCGTAGAGCGGGCGGCCCTCGGAGGTCGCGTGCAACACCACCGTCGCACCGGCGGCCTGGTCGATCACGTGCCGCATGATCCGCGTGCCGTAGCCCTGGCGCTCGTGCGTGTCCGCGACCAGCACCATGCTGATCGCCGCGAACCGCGCGCCATACCGGGTTAACACGGTCGTGGCGATCAGCCGGCCGTCCGCGTCCTCGATGCCGTAGACCTCGCCGACCTCGAACAGCAGGCCCCATTTGGTCGCCTCGAGGCCCCAGTCGCGGCTCACGCCCAGCTCGCCGCAGCGCGGCAGATCGGCCTCGGTCAGCCGGATCACCGAAGCGACGGTTTCGACCGCTTCGAGGGTTTCGACGGCTGTGTCGGCGAGAGTAGGTGAAATGACTGTCACACGGCATTCATAGCCGGACCATGGGGTCCGCGCCACTCGATACCGGTCGACACACGCCGCGAAAAGCTCCGACTGGTCCAATGATTGGGTCAATCGGGGCAACGCGGCGGGAGTCTTGTCCACCCGGGCGCACTGTGCGGCATTCGGCTGAGACAATGACCAGATGCCTTCCGTACAGCTCGACGGTGAACCGGTCCCGGTCGACGGCGCCCTGCCGCAGGAGTCGCTCGGCTCCTTCGGCGCCCGGCCCTTCGGCTTCTACGTGCACGTCCCGTACTGCGCCAGCCGGTGCGGCTACTGCGACTTCAACACGTACACCGCGACCGAGCTGGGCGGCGGCGCGTCCCAGGCCGGGTACGCCGAGCACGCGATCGCCGAGATCCGGCAGGCCCGGCGCGTGCTCGGCGAGTCCTATGTGCCGGTCGAGACGGTCTTCTTCGGCGGCGGCACGCCCACCCTGCTGCCCGCCAAGGACCTCGTCGCGATGCTGAAGGCGATCAAGGGGGAGTTCGGCCTTTCGGCGGACGCGGAGATCACCACCGAGGCCAATCCCGAGTCGGTGGACGAGAAGTACCTGGTCGAGCTGGTCGAGGGCGGCTTCAACCGGATCTCCTTCGGCATGCAGTCCGCGCGGCCGCACGTGCTGGAGGTGCTCGAGCGCAGGCACACGGTGGGCCGCCCCGAGCAGTGCGTGCGCTGGGCGTACGACGCGGGCTTCGAGCAGGTGAACCTGGATTTGATCTACGGGACGCCGGGGGAGAGCGAGCAGGACTGGCGGGCCTCGCTGGAGGCGGTGATCGCCGCGTACCCTGACCACGTCTCCGCGTACTCGCTGATCGTCGAGGACGGCACCCGGCTGGCCGCGCGGATCCGGCGCGGCGAGCTGCCGATGATCGACGAGGACCTGCACGCCGACCGCTACCTGATGACCGATCAGCTGCTGGCCGAGGCCGGTTACCGCTGGTACGAGGTCTCCAACTGGGCCGTCTCCGAGGACGCGCACTGCCGGCACAACCTGCTCTACTGGACCGGCGCCGACTGGTGGGGAGTGGGCCCCGGAGCCCACTCTCACGTTGGCGGCACCCGCTGGTGGAACGTCAAGCACCCGACCGCCTACGCGCAGCGCATCGAGGCCGGCCACTCCCCGGGCCAGGCCCGCGAGGTGCTCACGACCGAGGACCGCCGGATCGAGCGCATCCTGCTTGAGCTGCGGATCTCGGACGGCCTGGAGCTCGAGGTGCTCACCGAGAAGGGCCGCGCGGCGGCGGAGGTGGCTCTGCGCGAGGAGCTGCTGGAGCCACTTCCCTTCGCCGACGGACACGCCGTGCTCACCCAGCGCGGACGTCTGCTGGCGGACGCGATCGTGCGGGATCTGACGGACTGATCGACCGTTCGCAGACCGCGAACGATCACTCGCACTGCCAGGTGAACGTCGCGCGGTCGAAGCGGCGGGCGGCCAGGTCTTCGCGGCTGATCATCCAGTAGAGGCGGCCGGCGTCGGCCCAGGCCATGCCGCTGCGCGAGTCGCTGTCGATCTGGGCCAGCAGCACAAGGTCCGCGGCGAGCTCCTTGCGCGCGGCCTGGGCCTGCTCTTCCTTGCCGGGATGGAAGGCTTCGGCGCCCTCGGGCTCGACGGCGCCCTGGACCGGGAGCGCGTAGCCGCCGATGCGGTGGTGCGGGGAGTTGTCGCGGCGGAAGGAGGTCAGCGAGTCCCAGAAGCCGTCGCCGTCGGCATCGGTCGTGGGGTATTCGCAGTAGGCGACCGGGTCGTTGGGGTCGCCGTACGCGGCGATCAGTGCGGCGTTCTCGTTGTCCGGAGCGGTCGCGATCAGCTCGCCGCCGAGGTCCAGGCGCGGGAACGGGGAGGTGCCTTCGGGCGCGTTACGGGGGGCCAGCTCAGCGTCCGCGGGGATGTAGAGGACCCGGGTGCCGTTGAAGACGCTGTCAGGGTCCGTGTAGGCGACGGAGCTGTCGCCAAGGCCGTCGAAGTAGAAGAACAGCAGCGTCCCCGACTCGGGCAGCGGGATGTCAAGCTCCTTCGGCGGCACTCGGGAGCAGTCGAACGCGGCGACGAAGCCGAGCGGGCCGTGTCCCTCCCAGGTGGGCCACTCGACGTCCGCGGGCAGCAGCGGGTCTCCGCCCAGGTATCCGACCGGCGGCTCGCCGGGAGTCAGGGCCCGCAGGTGGAAGCCGGGGCGCAGCAGGCCGATCCAGGTCTGCGCGTCCGCGGGGCTGAAGAAGCGGCGTCCGGCCTCGGCCAGCGGGGAATCACTAATCTGCATACCGCGCAGCCTGCCAGGGTGCTGAGCGCCCGGACTACGGCCTTCGCGGGTTCTTGTTCCGCAGACCAATGAATTTCGTGGCGTACGCCGCGGTCGCCAGTTCGGCGATGCCGTGCGGGTCGGACAGCGAACGCCCCGTCAGCTCCTGGAGCCGCCGGAGCCGGTAGCGGACGGTGTTCGGGTGTCCGCGGCCACGACCACGAGCAGCCCGTCGGCGGGCAGGCCGAGCAGCGCGGCCGCCTCCCACGGCCCGGCCTCCGGGCCTGGATGCCCGGTGAGCAGCGCCTCCACGAGGGCGGAGCGGCGCTGCTGCTGGGCCAGCAGCAGTTCGGCGGTCGCGGCCCGGTAGGCCTCGGTGAGCGCCAGCGCGTGCTGGTCGGTGAGCCGCATGATCAGGCCGGCCGCGGTCAGCAGGGCCTCCGTGGCGGCCGCCAGGTCGTGGCCGCGGGCGTGGTCGACCAGGGCGTCCCAGAGCGTCGTGAAGCAGATCCGGTAGCACTGCAGGACCTCGGGCAGCGGCGCGCCCTGCCTGGCCCGCTGACGACCGGTCGCCTCCGGCACGGTCAGGTCGAGCGGAGCCCGCGGATCGCCGATCGAGGTGATCAGGAAGTGCAGGTTCTCCTCGATCGCGACGTACAGTTCCTCGATCGGGACGAGCTGCTGGTCGCGGTAGATCGGGACGCGTTCGACCGTGGCGTCGGCGGCCTGCTCGATCAGCCGCGGCAGCCCGGCCTCGGCCCACTTGGCCAGGTCGGCGAGTTCGGTGCGGCTCATCAGGGCGCGGTGACGAAGTCGATCAGCGCCTCGACCGGGCCGAGCAGCGCGGGCTCCAGGTCCTTGTACGAGTTCACCTTCGCCAGGATCCGGGCCCAGGCGCGCCGGGAGTCCAGCGGCCACGTCTGGTCCTTGCGATGCAGCCGCTCGCAGACGCCGTCCTTCCACACCTCGCTCTTCGGCACGACCGGCCAGGCCGCGATGCCGACCGACGAGGGTTTGACGGCCTGCCAGATGTCCACGTACGGGTGACCGAGCACCAGGATGCTCTCCTCGCGGCCGCGCTGCAGCCGGTCCGCGGTGCGCGTCTCCTTGCTGTTCGGCACGAGGTGGTCCAGCAGCACGCCGAGCTTGCGGCCGGGCCCGGGCTGGAACTCGGCGGCGATCTCGTGCAGCTCGTCCACGCCGCCGAGCATCTCGACGACGACGCCCTCGATCCGCAGGTCGTCGCCCCAGACCCGCTCGACCAGCTCGGCGTCGTGCTTGCCCTCGACGTAGATCCGCCCGGCCCTGGCCACCTTCGCGCGAAGTCCGTGCACTGCGACGGAGCCCGAGGCGGTCCGGTCCCGGCCCGACTTGGACTCGGCGGGCGCGGCGGGCTTCGGCCTGGTCAGTGCCACCGGCCGGCCTTCGAACAGGAAGCCGGGCCCGAGCGGGAAGACGCGGTGTTTTCCGTACCGGTCCTCCAAGGTGACGGTGTATCCGCCCGGCGTCTTCTCGACCCGGACGACGGCGCCGCAGAAGCCGGTCTCGACGTCCTCCACCACCAGGTCGCGGACGGCCTCCATCTCGACCGTCGTCGGACGCCGCCGTGCGTGGGACGGCAGGTCCCCAGGTCCGTTGCCATGTGCGCTCGCCACAGCCCGAGGGTAGACCAAGGGTCGGGGGCACGCCGTACACTGGACTTGCGAAAGCTGGCACTCCCGGTGAACGAGTGCCAACGCCCGAGTGCCGCCGCGCACGCGACCCGCCGACCAGGAGGTGCACGATGGACGAGCCGAAGCTGGATCGCCGCCGCCTGGACGTGCTGCGGGCGATCGTCGAGGACTACGTCGCCACCCAGGAGCCGGTCGGCTCCAAGGCGCTGGTCGAGCGGCACAATCTGGGCGTCTCCCCGGCGACCATACGTAACGATATGGCCCTGCTCGAGGAGGAGGGCTACATCCACCAGCCGCACACCAGCGCGGGACGGGTGCCCACCGACAAGGGCTACCGGCTGTTCGTGGACCGGCTCACCAACGTCAAGCCGCTGACCCAGGCGGAGCGCCGGGCGATCCACAGCTTCCTGGACGAGGCGGTGGACCTGGACGACGTGGTCTCCCGCACGGTCCGGCTGCTCGCCCAGCTCACCCGGCAGGTCGCCGTCGTCCAGTACCCCTCGCTCTCCCGCTCCGCGGTCCGGCACGTGGAACTCGTCGGCCTGGCGCCGAGCCGGGTGATGCTGGTGCTGATCACCGACACCGGCCGGGTCGAGCAGCGCATCGTGGACGTCGGCCCGATCGACGAGACCGCGCTCGGCGAGCTGCGCGCGCGGTTCAACGCCCAGATCGTCGGACGGCGGCTGGCCGAGGTGCCCGAGCTGCTCGAGGACTTCGCGCGGCGGCTGCCCGGCGGCGACGCGCAGGCCGGCGGCACCGCGCCCTCGGCGGTGGACGCGCTGTGCGCGGTGCTGCTCGAGATGATCGTCGAGCAGCGCGAGGAGCGGGTCGTGCTCGGCGGCACGGCCAACCTGGCCCGCTTCGGCCAGGACTTCCCGGACTCGATCTACCCGGTGCTCGACGCGCTCGAGGAGCAGGTGGTGCTGCTCAAGCTGCTCGGCGAGGCGACCGCGCCCTCGCTGCTGACCGTCCGGATCGGCCGGGAGAACGACTTCGACCAGCTCTCCTCGACCTCGGTGGTCACCAGCGGCTACGGTCGGGGCGAGGACACGCTGGCCCAGCTCGGCGTGCTCGGACCCACCAGAATGGATTATCCGGGCACTATGGGGGCGGTCTCGGCCGTTGCCAGATACGTCGGCCGTATTCTTGAACAGGCGTAGGGCGTAGCCTGGGCGAGGGCCGGATGCCGGGCACCAGACGCGAAGAGCAGTGGAGAAGACTGAACGTGGCGACCGACTACTACGCGGTCCTCGGGGTCAGGCGGGACGCCACCCAGGACGAGATCAAGAAGGCGTACCGCCGGCTTGCCCGAGAACTGCACCCGGATGTGAACCCGGACCCGCAGACCCAGGAGCGGTTCAAGGAAATAGGACTCGCCTACGAGGTGCTGTCCGACCCGCAGAAGCGCCAGGTCTACGACCTCGGCGGCGATCCGCGGGGCGCGGCGGCGGGCGCGGGCGGCTTCGGGCCCGGCTTCGCCTTCAGCGACATGCTGGACGCGTTCTTCGGCGGCGGGGGCCAGCGCGGCCCGCGCTCCCGGGTGCAGCGCGGCCAGGACGCGCTGATCCGGGTGGAGATCTCGCTGCAGGACGCCGCCTTCGGCACCCAGCGCGACATCCAGGTGGACACTGCCGTGGTCTGCCCGACCTGTTCGGGCGACGGGGCGGCTCCGGGAACCCAGCCGGTGACCTGCGACATGTGTCGCGGTCGCGGTGAGGTCTCGCAGGTCACGCGGTCGTTCCTGGGCCAGGTGATGACCTCGCGGCCGTGCCCGCAGTGCCAGGGTTACGGGACGATCGTGCCCACCCCGTGCGTGGAGTGCGCGGGCGACGGCCGGGTGCGCACCCGCCGGACGCTGACCGTGAAGATCCCGCCGGGTGTGGACAACGGCACCCAGATCAAGCTGGCGGGCGAGGGCGAGGTCGGCCCGGGCGCCGGCCCCGCGGGCAACCTCTACATCGAGATCGTCGAGGAGCCGCACGACATCTTCCAGCGGCGCGGGGACGACCTGCACTGCACCGTGACGATGCCGATGACGGCGGCGGCGCTGGGCACGAAGCTCCCGCTGCAGACGCTCGACGGCCAGGTGGAGTTGGACATCCGGCCGGGCAGCCAGTCGGGCCAGTCGATCACCATGCGCGGCCGCGGCATCCAGCATCTGCGCGGCACCACCCGGGGTGACCTGGTGGTGCACATCGAGGTGCAGACGCCGAAGAACCTCGACCCGGCGCAGGAGGACCTGCTGCGGAAACTGGCCGTGCTGCGCGGCGAGGAGCGGCCCCAGGGCACGTTCGCGCCGGGCCAGCAGGGGCTGTTCTCCCGGCTCAAGGACGCGCTGAACAACCGTTAGTCGAACTGTCGGCGGTCTGGGCGTCCGTGCCTGGGCCGCCGACGTCCGTCCTCCGCGAGAAGCAGAGAAATGACCGTTCCCGTCTTCCACGCCCCCCGCGAGCTGCTGTCGGGCGCCTCGACCGTGCGCCTGGACGGCCCGGAGGGGCGCCATGCCGCGGTGGTCCGGCGGCTGCAGCCGCGCGAGCTGATCGACCTGACCGACGGGGCGGGCCTGGTGGCCCACTGCGTCGTCCTGCGCACCGAGGGGCAGGCGCTCGACCTCGAGGTGCTCGAGCTGCTCGAGGAGCCCGCGCCGAGCCCGCGGCTGACGGTGGTTCAGGGCCTGGCCAAGGGCGAGCGCGGCGAGACGGCCGTGGAGACGATGACCGAGATCGGCGTGGACGTCATCGTGCCCTGGTCGGCCGGGCGCTCGATCACCCAGTGGAAGGGCGAGCGCGGCGAGAAGTCGCTGGCGAAGTGGCGCGGTACGGCGCGCGAGGCGGCGAAGCAGTCGCGGCGCGGCTGGTGGCCCGAGGTGACCGAGCCGGCCACGACGTCCACGGTGGCGAAGCTGCTGGCCGCCGCCACGCTGCCGATCGTGCTGCACGAGGAGGCCGAACTGGCCTTGGCGGTTGTCGAACTTCCGAAGAAATCTGACGATACGACAGATGGCGTCGCCGAGATCGTGCTCGTGGTCGGCCCCGAGGGCGGGATCGCGCCGGACGAGCTCGCACGGTTCGCCGAGGCGGGCGCCGCGCCCTACCGGATGGGCCCGACCGTGCTGCGTACGTCGACCGCCGGGACGGCCGCCGCCGCGGTCCTGCTCGCCCGCTCCGGCCGCTGGGCCTGAGCGCTCTGCCGCTCGACGAGGGGGCCGCGGGTCAGTCGCAGACCTTCGGGGAGAGCGTGTCGCCCTCGACGAAGCCGTAGGGCGAGTTCGGCGGGTAGTAGAAGTAGTGCCCCTCGGCCTGGTAGCAGGTCCCCTTCGCCGCCGCGACCGGCGCCGACCAGTAGTCCGGGCCGCCCGCGCCGCCGATGTACGTGCGGGCCCCGTCGATCGAGTCGTGCGTCGCGTCGTACACCGCCATGCCGACGTCGTAGCGCACGTGCAGCTTGCGGAACTGCAGCCAGGCGAAGGAGTAGCCGTAGAAGTCGTGGCAGGCGGGGGAGTAGAACTCCTTCACCGAGAACGAGACCATGCCGTCGTAGATCTCGTGCGCGGTCGGGCCGACCTGGTGCACGTCGGCGCACGGGCCGCCGCTGAACAGCAGCCGCGGGCGTTCGGGCACGGTGACGGTGACCGGCGTCTGCCCGACCTGCCCGGCCCGTCCCGTCTGCGCGGCGGTGCTCTGGACCTGCGGGGCGGCGGTGGCGGAGGTGGTGGCGGCGTGCGAGGCGTCGGCAAACAGAACGGGCACCGTGGCCAGCGTCACCGTCAGCGCTGCGGTGGCGATGACGTGGGCTGCGAGGCGGTCCATGTGTTCCCCTTGGAAGATCAGATAAATCGGGCGTCTGATAGCTTTGCGACGTCGGAGCCCGACGTTACACAGGGTTGGACTCACGAGACGCCCGAGGATCGCTGGCGCTGAACCGAAAGGACTCGAACGTGGTAACGGAGATCACCGCATCGGGCGAATCCGAGGCCTCCGGTACAACCCTCGACCCCGGTTGTATTTTCTGTTTGATCCTCTCCGGGAAGATCCCGGCGACGGTCGTCCGGGAGACCGAGCGGACCCTCGCCTTCCGCGATATCGCTCCTCAGGCCCCGACCCACGTGCTGGTGATCCCCAAGACGCACGCGTACGCCAACGCCGTCGAGATCGCCGTCGGGGACCCGGCGCTCGCGGCCGAACTTCTGCGCGAAGGCGGGGAGGTCGCCGCGGCCGAGGGACTGGTCGAGGACGGCTACCGGCTGGTGCTCAATACCGGGGAGTACGCGGGGCAGACGGTCTACCACGTCCATCTGCACGTGCTCGGCGGCGACGCGCTCGGCCGCTTCGGTATCCCGGCGGAATAAATGCCCCGTCCTGGCCCGTTCCCGCTGGGTACCATGGTGCGGTCAGCCGATCAGTGCGTGAATATTTTTTCCACAAGGGTGTGATTCAAAGGCCGCGAGGCCGAGCCTATGTCCGAACAGCAGCAGACGACGAGCAAGATCACCATTCCCGCGGCCCATCCGATGGTCGCGGTCCTCGGACACGGCGACGGCATTCTGCGGGTGATCGAGAAGCAGCTTCCCTCGATCGACATCCACGTGCGCGGCAACGAGATCACCGTGACCGGGCCGCAGCCGGACGTGGACCTGGTCCGTTCGCTGTTCGACGAGATCCTGATCGTGCTGCGGACGGGCGCTTCCCTCAGCGACGACTCGGTGCGACGCTCCATCGCCCTGCTGCAGGCCGCCGGCCGCGGCGAGGAGAGCATGCGTCCGGCCGAGGTGCTCACCCAGAACATCCTGTCGAACCGCGGCCGCACGATCCGTCCCAAGACGGTCAACCAGAAGCGCTACGTGGACGCGATCGACAAGCACACCGTCGTGTTCGGCATCGGCCCGGCCGGCACCGGCAAGACGTACCTCGCGATGGCCAAGGCCGTGCAGGCGCTGCAGGGCAAGGACATCGCCCGGATCATCCTGACCCGGCCCGCGGTGGAGGCGGGGGAGCGGCTCGGCTTCCTGCCCGGCACGCTCTACGAGAAGATCGACCCGTACCTGCGGCCGCTCTACGACGCGCTGCACGACATGATCGACCCCGACTCGATCCCCAAGCTGATGGCCGCGGGGACGATCGAAGTGGCTCCACTGGCTTACATGCGGGGTCGTACGCTGAATAACGCGTTCATCATCCTGGACGAGGCGCAGAACACCTCGGCCGAGCAGATGAAGATGTTCCTGACCCGGCTCGGCTTCGGCTCCAAGGTCGTCGTGACGGGCGACACCACTCAGGTGGACCTGCCCTCCGGGGTGCAGTCAGGACTGCGTGTGGTCCAGGGCATCCTCGAGGGCATCGAGGACATCGCCTTCTGCCGTCTGAGCAGCACGGACGTCGTCCGGCACCGGCTGGTCGGCGAGATCGTGGACGCCTACGGCCGCTATGACGCGGAGCAGCAGGCGCAGCAGCAGGCCCAGCAGGACCGCAGACCTGGCGGGCCTCGCCGCGTGGGATGATGCGGGTTATGTCCATCGATATCAACAACGAGTCCGGGGTCGAGGCCGACGAGGCCGCGATCGTGGCGCTGGCCCGCTTCGTCCTGGCGGAGATGGGCATCCACCCGCTGGCCGAGCTGTCCATCCTGCTGGTCGACGCGGGCGCCATGGAGCAGCTGCACATCCAGTGGATGGACGAGCCGGGCCCGACCGACGTGCTCTCCTTCCCGATGGACGAGCTGCGCCCGGCCCGCGCCGAGGACGACAACGAGCCCACCCCGGGCCTGCTCGGCGACATCGTGCTGTGCCCCGAGGTGGCCGAGAAGCAGGCGGTCGCCGCCGGGCACTCGACCGCGCACGAGCTCGACGTGCTGACCACCCACGGCATCCTGCACCTGCTCGGGTACGACCACGCCGAGCCGGAGGAGCACGAGGAGATGTTCGGGCTGCAGAACGAGCTGCTCGAGATCTGGGCGGGCACCCGCGGGGGCGCCGAGCGGTGAGCCTTACATGATGAGCCGTACATGAGCAGTCGAGCGGTGAGCGATAAATGAGCGGTACAGAGGCGTGGCTGCTCGTCGGCGCCGCGATCGCGGTGGGCGTCGCGGGCCTCGCCGCCTGCCTGGACGCGGCGCTGGCCCGGGTCTCCCGGGTGCGCGCGGACGAGATGGCCGAGCAGGGGGTGCCGGGCGCCAAGCGCCTCGTGCGCGTCACGGCGGACCCGGCGCGCTACTTCAACCTGGTGCTGCTGGTCCGGGTGACCTGCGAGATGGCCGCCGCCGTGCTGGTGACGATGGTGTGCGTGCGCGAGTGGGGCCTGGCCTGGAAGGCCGGGGCGCTGGCCACGGTCATCATGGCGGTGGTCTCCTATGTGGCGGTCGGCGTCAGCCCGCGCACCCTCGGCCGCCAGCACGCGCCGCGGATCGCCGTCGTCGGGGCGGCCGTGCTGATCCCGCTCAGCCGCATCCTGACCCCGCTCACCAGGGCCCTGATCGTGCTCGGCAACGCGCTGACTCCCGGCAAGGGCTTCCGCGAGGGCCCGTTCACGACCGAGGCCGAGCTGCGCGCGCTGGTGGACATCGCCGAGCAGCACAGCGAGATCGAGGCGGAGCAGCGCCGGATGGTGCACTCCGTCTTCGAGCTCGGCGACACGCTGGTGCGCGAGGTGATGGTCCCGCGCACCGACATGATCTTCATCGAGCGTGGCAAGACGCTGCGTCAGGCGCTGGCCCTCGCGCTGCGCAGCGGCTTCTCCCGGGTCCCGGTGGTCGGCGAGAACACCGACGACGTGCTCGGCATCGTCTACCTCAAGGACCTGGCCGGACGGGTGCACGAGCACCGCGAAGGGGAGAGCGTGGAGCTGGTCGAGTCGGTGATGCGGCCCGCCACGTACGTGCCGGACTCCAAGCACGCCGACGAGCTGCTGCGGGACATGCAGGCCGAGCGCATCCACCTCGCCGTGGTCATCGACGAGTACGGCGGCACGGCCGGCCTGGTGACGATCGAGGACATCCTGGAGGAGATCGTCGGCGAGATCACCGACGAGTACGACCAGGACCGCGAGCCGGTGCAGTGGCTCGGCGAGCAGGGCGACACGGTCGCGGGGGCGCGCGTGACAGCGCGGCTCGGTCTGGACGAGCTCGGCGAGCTGTTCGGCCGCGAGCTCGAGGACGAGGACGTGGAGACGGTCGGCGGGCTGCTGGCCAAGATGCTGGGCAAGGTCCCGATCCCCGGCGCGACGGTCGAGACCGAGGGCCTTTCGCTGGTCGCGGAGGCGGCCGAGGGGCGCCGGCGGCGGATCAGCACGGTGCTGGTGCGCGAGCTGTCGAAGGACGTTGAGGGGTCGAAGGGCTGAAGGCCTGAAGGCCTGAAGGCCTGCGGGCCGGTCGGTTCCGGGCCCGGATAAGCTTGGACCATGGACGCTGAGCTGGACCCGGAAGACGCGAAGATCATCACGCTGGCCCGTTCGGCGCGGGCCCGTTCGGCCGCCCGGACCGGAGCGGCGGTGCGCGACACCACCGGCCGCACGTACGCCGCCGTGGACGTGGACCTGCCTTCGCTCAAGCTCGGGGCCCTCGAGGTCGCGGTGGCGATGGCGGTCTCCTCCGGCGCCGAGGCACTCGAGGCCGCGGCGGTCGTCTCGGCGGCCGCGGAACTGAGCGAGGCCGAGCTCGCCCCCGCGCGGGATCTGAAGGCGGGACAGGTTCTGCTGGCCGCGGCTGACGGGTCGTTGGCCGCGCGCTACCCCGGAGCGACACACTCGGCGTAACAACCGCATCGCAGTTCGTCCGAGCCCTCTAGCCTGTAAGGGTGAGCGGAGCCGATCCGGACGACCTGTTGCCCGAGCAGTCCTCGACGTACGGCGGCGTGCGCGGCAAGAAGGCGAAGTTCGGCCGCCGATCCAAGCGCGGCGAGGCGGTGGCGGGCTGGGATGGCGAGGGCTGGGGCACGCCCGGCGGCGAGGGCGAGGGCGAGGAGCAGCCGAAACGGCGGCGCCGCTGGCGCCGGATCATCGGCTTCACGGCGCTCGGCGTGGTGCTGGCCCTCATCGCGACGGGCATCTACAGCTGGTTCTGGGCCTCCGGGAAGATCACCCACGTCGGCGCGCTGACCTCGTACTCGAGCCGTCCGGCGCAGGGCGCGGGCACGAACTGGCTGCTGGCCGGCTCGGACGGCCGCAGCACGCTGACGCCTGCTCAGGAGGCGGAATTCCACACCGGCTCGGTCTCCGCGATCGCCGGCAGCCGGTCCGACACGATCATGATCCTGCACTACGGGTCGACCGGCCCCGACCTGATCTCGATCCCGCGCGACTCCTACGTCACCATCCCGGCGTACACGGACTCGAAGGGCGTGGCCCACGCCGCGTCGCAGAACAAGATCAACGCGGCGTACGACCTCGGCGGCCCGCTGCTGCTGGTGCAGACCGTCGAGGAGAACTTCGGCATCCGGATCGACCACTACCTGGAGATCGGGTTCCTCGGCATCGTCAACATGGTCAACGAGGCCGGCGGCGTGCACATGTGCCTGTCCGCGGCGATCCACGACAGCTACTCCGGCGCGAACCTGAGCGCGGGCTGCCAGACCCTCAACGGCACCCAGGCGCTGGCGTACGTGCGTTCGAGGTACTCGCTGCCGAACTCCGACATCAGCCGGATGTCCGACCAGCAGCAATTCATCAAGGCCCTGGTGCAGGCGGCCGACCGCCCCGGCATCTACCTGAACCCGTTCGGCTTCTACCCGTTCCTCGGCGCCGTGCTCGACTCGGTAGCCGCCGACAACGGCACCGGCCTGTCCGACCTGCTCGACATGGCCTGGCACTGCAGGCCCCTCGCCTCCAGCGGCGGCACCACCGGCACCATGCCGATCGCGAACGAGAGCTACGACGTCTCCGGCATCGGCGACGCCGTGCAGATCGACAAGACCAAGGCCGCCGAGGTGATCGCCGCGATCAACCAGGACAAGGCGATCCCGTCGGGCCTGCTCAACACGATCGCCTGAGCCGGAAACCACGCACTCACGCCGCAGCCGGCCCTATCCGTCACGGAAGATCCTCTTGAGCGCGAGCATCCCAAGCACCACCCCGCACCCCACCACGCCCACGACGACCGCGACCCCGATCCCGCTGCCCTCATGCTGCGCAAGAAACCCCATGATCGCGCCCACGCCCGCGGCCGAAGGCAGATCCCCGCGCAGCGCCGCACCACGAGCGCCACGACCAGTCGGCTTCCGCGGCTCAGGCTCAGGCTCGGGGGACGGCATGCGGTGAGCGTAATGCAGCCTCCGGGACAATGACATCGAAAGGCGCAGGACATCCGGAGACGGAGAAGAAGTGGCGCTGCTGCCGTGTTCGTGGGCCCGCCTCGTACCTCGGCGTGGTCGCTGCGCTGGCTTCGCCCGCCCACCCACCCTCTTCAACCCTGGCCCTACTCGCTGCGCTCCCACGGGGGACTGCGTCGTCCTCCCTCCGGTCGTCCTCCACGCGCACGGTGGTCTGTGTCTGACGCTGCGTCGGCTCCTGACGTGCGCGGATGGCGGAAAGTCAAGGTCAACTGCGCCTCCGGCGGGCCGGCTCAGAGAGCATCGGGGGGTGTCGGTCCGGCTGGGGTTGGCGCGTGGTGGGGTTTTCAACCGTGGTGGCTGTCGCCGGTCGGGTCGCTCTCCTCGCCTGGCACCGGAGGCGACCAGGAACCTGCCGGGGGTGCAACAGGCGGCAGCCCTCATGAATGCTGAATTCAACATTCGCCTGTTGCACCCCCGGCAGAACCCCGGTAGGGCTGCGCCTGCCAGGCGAGGAGAGCGACCCGACCTCAGCTGGAAGTCTGTGCGCTGCGCTCGGCCGGGGTGTCGTTCGCTCGGCTTTGACTGTGAAATTTAGCCGTGGGCCCGGCAGGTTCCGAGCCGATGCTGAATTCCACATTCGGAGGTGCTCTCCGCTTCTGGCGGTGCCCCGGCTGCGGCGCTCGCGGTTAAATTTCACATCGACCGCAGGCCCAACGCGGGCACTCAATTGATCAACGATCGGCGGGTCCAAGCGGTTCCCGGATCTGATGTCTTCTCAGGGAACTCGGATGATCACCGATTCGTTGATCAAGTAGGTGGGGCGGGCAGGTTCGGCGCCCGATGTGAAATCCCGCATCGGTCCGGATCCTGTTGGGGCCACGGTGGAATTTCACATCGGGGCCGCAGGGTGATGCGGGATTTGACGGCCGAGCGCAGCGTGCAGGACCCCACCCCTACCCGACCACCCGGAACCGCAGCCCGACAGCCCAGGATGCTCTCCGAGGGAGGCGCCCGCCGGAGGCGCAGTTGACGTTGACTTTCCATCAACCACCAGACGTAGGGAGCCGACACGACCTCACGCACATATCCACGTGCGCGTGGAGGACGACCGGAGGGAGGACGACGCAGTTCCCCGTGGGAGCGCAGCGAGTAGGGCCAGGGTTGAGAGGGATGGGCGGGCGGGAAAAGCCAGCGCAGCGACCTATAGCGGAGCGTGGCCCGAACGAGGAGCGCCAGCGACGTAGGCAGGGCGGCCGAACGTCCGAATGTCCCCCGAACACGGCCGTAACACTGCCGCGAAAAGCACATCGCCGCACCGGTGCGGCGGCGCGGCGATGTTTGTTATCTCTCGTCGCCAGGGCTCAGGGACCCGGCGAACGTTTTGGGCCCCGGTGCGCTCACGGCGCCCTACGGGGTCCACCCTCGCCTGCTAGCGTGGCCCACGTCACTCTATTTGTCAACTGCGGCAACAAAATCGCAATATTCGACGACTGTCCGTGACGTCCCGTGATCTTGCGTTTCCATCGGGCCGGTCCAGGCCGCCCGTCGGCGCTTGGTCGGAAAATTTGCTTGACTTCTTAGCGGCTCTTGCGCACACAACTCTGGCGCTGTGCTCATTCTTGAGCTACGGTAGCGTAACTTACGGATGCGTAACCCTAGCTTGCTTCCTTCGCGCCGCCCAGTTCCAGGAGATTCGACGTGAGCCTCACCGCAGAGCACCCGCAGGCCCCGAGCAGCACGCTGCGCGGAGAGCTTAGCCAGACCGCGCTGCTGCGGGAACTCGAGCAGGTCGTGGAGGCGAACCTCAACCGGCACCTGTCCATCGCCAAGGAGTGGTTCCCGCACGCCTACGTGCCGTGGAGCGAGGGCAGGGACTACGACGGCCCGCTCGAGGGCACGGCGTGGGAGGTCGGGCAGTCGCGGCTGGACGAGACGGCGCGCACCTCGCTCATCCTCAACCTGCTGACCGAGGACAACCTCCCCAGCTACCACCACGAGATCGCCAGCCTCTTCGGCCGGGACGGCGCCTGGGGCACCTGGGTGCACCGCTGGACGGCGGAGGAGGGGCGGCACGGCATCGCGATCCGGGACTACCTGCTGACCACGCGCGCGGTGGACCCGGTCGAGCTCGAGCGGGCCCGGATGACGCACATGGCCGCCGGCTACATCTCGCCGAACTCGTGCCACGCGCTCAACTCGATCGCCTACGTCTCCTTCCAGGAGCTCGCGACCCGCATCTCGCATCGCAACACCGGCAGCTACTCCGGCGACAAGCTGTGCGACCAGCTGCTGCAGAAGATCGCGAACGACGAGAACCTGCACATGGTCTTCTACCGCAACCTGCTCTCCGCGGCCTTCGAGCTCTCGCCGGACCAGGCGATGCAGGCCGTGGTGGACGTGGTGAAGAACTTCCAGATGCCGGGCGCCGGGGTGGAGAACTTCGGCCGCAAGTCGGTGCAGATGGCCGTCGCCGGGATCTACAACCTGCGCATCCACCGGGACGAGGTGCTCTCCCCGGTGCTGCGCAACGTCCGCGTCTTCGAGCGCACCGACCTGGGCCCGGCGGGCGAGGAAGCGCGCGAGGAGCTCGCGGGCATCATGGAGGCGCTGGACCAGGCGGCCGCGCGCTTCGAGGAGAAGGTGGCGGCGCGCAAGGCTCGGCAGGAGGCTCGGGGGATCTCCACGACCACCACGGTCACCGAGACCGCCGCGATCGTTTAGGCCGCCAGGCACACTGATTCATGCGGACGGCTCAGCGGATGAGCCGAGCTCTCGGTGAGCGAACCTCTAGCCTGGACTGATGACAGGTCAGAGGAGCGCTCGCCGGGGGCTTTTGTGCGTGCGCACGCGGGGTTGCACGGCTGGCCTGTCCCTTTGCGTTAGTCCGTCCGGGTAGCACCGCGGCCCGCGTTAACTAAATACTCTTATCAATATTCAGTCGTGAAGAGTAAGGCTGGGTGACCTCGGCGCCCCTGGGGCGTTGCGCCGGGAAGGCGGACCTTCCGGCCCGCCCATCCTCCGACTGATCAGTAGAGGTCCCCATGTACGACTTGGCCAAGCGCAGCCTGGCCTTCACCGTCGCAACGGGTGGTCTGCTGTTGACCGGCACGGCGTACTCCCCGGCCCTCGCGGCCGTGGGTGTGGGCGTTCCCCAGGGCCCAGCGCAGGCCCAGGGCGTGCAGAACGACGCGAGCACCTCGGCGTCGTCGGTCAATACGGCAGGCTCCTCCGGCGACGCGGCGCAGTCCGCGCCGGAAGGACGGGCCGAACAGGCCCCGCCGGATCTGCTCTCCTCCAACGCGCTGCACCCGAACATCCCGGCCCCGGCCCCGCGGGCCGGTTCCGCGGGTCCAGGCGCCGCGGCGACGTCGAACACGAAGTCTTCCGGTGGCATCGTGTCCGGCAACAACATCCAGATCCCGATCAACATCGGGATCCAACTGTGCGGCAACAACGTCAAGGCCGGCTCGGTCAGCGACACCGCGGGCGGCGGGAACTGCTCGATGAAGAGCGGGTCCAACGCCTCGAGCACGACCAGCCACTCCGGCGGCATCGGCTCGGGCAACGACGTCCAGGCCCCGGTCAACGTGCCGATCCTGGCATGTGACAACACCGTCGGCGCCGTGCTGGTCAAGAACACGCTCGGCTCGGCGGACTGCTCGGCGGGCGACTCCGGCTCATCTTCCGGCCCGGCCTCCGGCGGTGCGAGCTCGACCGCGAAGACCGACCACTCCGGCGGCCTCCTGTCCGGCAACATCGTGCAGGCCCCGGTCAACGTGCCGATCATCGCGTGCGGCAACGACGTCAACGCCGTGACGCTGAAGAGCACCGAGGGCGGCGCCGATTGCACGAACTCCGCGGAAGGCAGCGCGCCGACCATGCCGGGTGCCCCGGCACCCGGGTCGGGGGGCGCCAGCGCCACCGCGGTTTCCGTGGACAACGGCGGTATCGGCTCAGGCACGACCGTGCAGATGCCGATCAACGTGCCGGTGAACCTGTGCGGCAACAGCGCGGACGGTGCCACGTTCGAGAGCAAGCTGGCCGGCGGGGTCTGCGAGAACAACGGCGGCAGCGCCACCGCGATTCTCGGCTCGACCGGTAACAGCGGCATCGTCGCCGGAAACTCGGTGCAGACGCCGATCCAGGTTCCGGTCAACGCGTGCGGCACCGAGGTGGTCGGCGGCGCGGACAAGGTCGACGACCAGAAGCCGGACTGCGCCAACACGAACGGCGGCGGCAACACCCCGCCCGGTTCGACCACGATCAACGTCAGCTCGAACAACGGCGGAATCGGCTCGGGCAACTCGTCCCAGACGCCGATCAACGTGCCGGTCAACGCCTGTGGCGTGAACGGTTCGGCGGCCGGGGTGCACGACAGCCAGTCGGCCCCCGAGTGCTCGACCAACGGCACCACCACCGTCGTCAACGTCGGCACCAACAACGGCGGCATCCTCTCCGGCAACAACGGGCCGGTCCAGGTGAACGTGCCGGTCAACGCGTGTGGCGCGGACGTGGACGCGGTTCAGGGCGAGAGCGGCGACGCGGTGTGCAGCAACGCCACGCCTCCGACGACGACGCCGCCGACCACCACGCCTCCCACGACGACGCCGCCGACGACGACGCCTCCCACGACGACGCCGCCGACCACGACGCCGCCTACCACCACACCTCCCACGACGACGCCGCCGACGACCACGCCGCCGACGACGACTCCGCCCACCGGACCGACCACGCCCGGCACTCCGCCGCCGTCCGGTCCGACCTCGCCGCCGCCGAGCGGACCGACCACCCCGCCGCCGTCCGGCCCGACCACGCCGCCTCCGGGCGGACCGAGCGGCCCGCCGCCCGGTGGACCGAGCGGACCGCCTCCCGGCGGCCAGCACCCGGGCCCGGGCACCTCGGCCAACGGCAACAACAACAGCAACCTCGCGCACACCGGTGCGGACATCGGCATCGCCCTCGGCGTGGCCGGCGCCGCGCTGCTCGGCGGTCTCGGCCTGCGTGCCGCGGCCCGTCGCCGCGAGGGCGAGTGAGCAGGGCAGCAAGCAGCAAGCAGAGTAGGCAGTAACCAGCGGTAGCAGTGCCCTGCTCGGCCCGGCGCGATCAGCGACTCGTCCCGGACCGATCGGGTTCGCAGTCGGAGCGGACTGAACCGACGTGAACAGCGACTCACGTCGGCGCGGTCCGCCGCGCGGCTGTAGGACAGCGAGGACAGTGCGGGCGGCACCCTGGCTCGACCGGGGCGCGGCTTCACCTAGAAGGGCGGTTCCTTTGCGGAACCGCCCTTCCGCGCGCTTGTCGGACCATAGGATTCGCCACGTTCCGTGTCCGATCAATAGCCGGAGGTGGCGCCATGCTGCGACGCGAGTCGACCGCGGTCGTCCTCGACGCCGGCGTCGGCGGTTCGGCCCACGCGGCGAATCCGGCGGGCCGGGCCGCGCGCCGCGATCCGCGTCGTCGAGTGCTGGGCCTGGCGTTCGACGCCTTCGGCGAGCTGCTGTTCACCTTCGGCGTGCTCTGCGCGCTCTACCTGGTCTATGCGCTCTGGTGGACGAACGTCACCGCGAGCATCGAGAACCGGGCCGCGTCCTCCGCGTTCCAGCACACGCTGGCCGCCACCCCGTCCGCCGCCGCGGCCAAGCCCGCCGACGACCTCGCGGACGGCACCAGCTTCGGCTTCCTCTACATCCCGGCGCTCGGCCCCGGCTGGCGCGCCCTGCTCACCCAGGGCACCGAGCGCGACCAGGTGCTCAACACCGGGGCCGTCGGACACTACTCGACCCCGGTGACGGCGATGCCCTGGGATGCCAGTGGGAACTTCGCGCTCGCCGGACATCGCGACGGCCATGGAATGATCTTCCGGGACCTCGACCTGCTCAAGCCCGGCGACAAGGTCTACGTCCAGACGCTCTACGGCTGGTACGTCTACCAGCTCGACCGCGAGGCGCTTTCCGTGCCGATCGACGACGTCTCGGTGCTCGCGCCGGTCCCCGTCGGCTCCGGATTCACCGGTCCCGGCCGCTACCTGACCATGACGACCTGTACGCCCATGTATGTCGACACGAGTCGGCTCGTTTGGTGGGGCCGGCTCGTGCAGACGACCTCGCGCGGCGTCGTCCCGGCCGGGTTGGGAGCGTGAACAGAAATCAGTGATCTTATGTCTGGCCTGCAAGGATAACGCTTTCCGGGACCCTTCGAAGATTGTCGTTAACGCGCTCTTCACCGCTTATAAGCCACGTGAATTGCTTGTTAATAAGGGGGCGCAAAGGCGCTCTTTGGTAGAGAACTTGCCGTAGCTTGACCTACTGTTGGCGTCGCGTCACGTAGTCGAAGTCCTACTAGGCGTACAACCTGGGGGGTTGACCATGCTCATAGAACTCGTCCTGAGCGCGTTCGTCGTGCTCACGGGCGTTGGGCTCACGGCGATAGCCGGCGGCACGCTGTGGTGGCAGCTGCACGCCTGGCGTACGCCGGAAATACACGCAGCCACCGAATTCCGGCCCCCCGAGAGCGACAGTGAGCTGTCTTTCTCGCTCCTCATTCCCGCACGACACGAACAAGCGGTGCTGGCCAGGACCGTTAAGAGCGTCCTCAGTAGTACTCATAAGGACTTTGAGGTCATCCTCATCGTCGGGCACGACGACCCGGAGACCGCGGACGTCGCGCACCTGCTGGCCGAGCAGTATCCGGACCTCGTCCGCGTCGTGGTGGACACGCACGAGGTCAAGAACAAGCCCAAGGCCCTCAACAGCGCACTGCCGAGCTGCCGCGGCGAGATCATCGGGATCTTCGACGCCGAGGACCAGGTCCACCCCGAACTGCTCGACCACGTCGACCACGCGCTGCGGGACACCGGCGCCGACGTCGTCCAGGGCGGGGTGCAGCTGATCAACTTCCATTCCAGCTGGTACGCGCTGCGCAACTGCCTGGAGTATTTCTTCTGGTTCCACTCCCGGCTGCACCTGCACGCGGCGCGCGGCTTCATCCCGCTCGGCGGCAACACCGTGTTCGTGCGCGCCTCGACCCTGCGGGAGAGCGGCGGCTGGGATTCCGAGTGCCTGACCGAGGACTGCGATCTCGGCGTGCGGCTGTCCAGCCGGGGCGTCAAGGTGGTGGTGGCCTACGACGCGGAACTGGTGACCCGCGAGGAGACCCCCGACTCGATCAAGGCCCTGATCAAGCAGCGGACCCGGTGGAACCAGGGCTTCCTGCAGGTCTACAAGAAGGCCGAGTGGCGGGAGATCCCGGACCTCGGCCGCCGGCTGCTGGCGCGGTGGACGCTGGTGACGCCCTTCGCGCAGGCCCTGACCGGCCTGCTGATCCCGCTCGACGTGCTGGTCGCGCTCGTGGGCCGTGTCCCGACGGCCATAGCGCTGGTCAGCTTCCTGCCGATCCTGCCGACGCTCGGCACCTTCGCCTTCGAGACGGTCGCGCTGCACGAGTTCGGCCGGCTCTACAAGCTGAAGGTGCGGGCGATCGACTACGTGAAGCTGATCGTCGGCGGTCCCTTCTACCAATTCCTGCTGGCGATCGCGGCACTGCGCGCTGTCTGGCGGGACCGGCGCGGCGACCATCGCTGGGAGCTGACCAAGCACGTCGGCGCGCACCTGGAGACGGAGGAGCACGGCGTGGGCGGTGGGCCCGTGCCGGACGCCGTCTAGTCCGTTCGTCTCGTCACGTCTCATTGCGTTTCGTCTCGTTGCGTCATACGCGGTGTGCCCAAGACCCCGGCAGGCCATGGCATCACCCGCATCTCCGCGCGCCGGCGTCGCCGCGCCGTCAGGGCACGAATCGTTTGCATATCCGAGGGGGTAATCCGTGGCGCTCGTCGCCGTCGACCGTCCCGAACTGCGGGACGAACACGAAATATCCGAACAGACCGAGCAACCGCCTCGGCGCGGACGGCTGCGCATAAACCGGGACTTCGCGATCCTGGGCGCACTGCTCGCCGTGGTCCTGCTGGTTCAGGGCTGGAACATAGCCGACTACCCGACCGTCAGCGATGACGAGGGCACCTATCTCGCGCAGGCCTGGGCCATCCAGCACGGCCACGGCCTCGCCCCGTACACCTACTGGTACGACCATCCGCCGGGCGGCTGGATCCAACTGGCCATGCTGACCTGGATCCCGGCGCTGTTCACGCATTCCCACCTGATCGCCGCATACGCCAGGCTCGTCATGCTCCCGTTCACGGCGGCGGACGTGGCGCTGCTCTACATGCTCGCCAAGCGGATGTCCGGATCGCGCTGGACCGCCGTGGCGACCGGCGCTATCTTCGCGCTCTCCCCGCTCTCGGTGACGCTGCAGCGCGAGGTCTTCCTGGACAACGTCGCGGTCTTCTGGATCCTGGCCGCCTTCGTGCTCGCCTCCTCGACCCGGCAGCACCTGTGGCTGCACGTCTCCGCAGGTGCCGCGGCCGCGATCGCCGTGCTGTCCAAGGAGACGATGCTCATCGCCGTCCCCGGCTTGATCGTCGCGGTCTGGCAGTATGCGCATCCACGCACCCGAAAATTCACGCTCGCCGGGTTCTTCACGGCGATCTGCCTGGTCGGGATCTTCTATCCGCTCTACGCGTTGCTCAAGGGCGAACTGTTCCCCGGCGCCGGACACGTGTCGCTGATCGGCGGCGTTCAGTTCCAGATGGACCGGCCGGGCTCCGGCTCCGTGTTCTCGGCGGGCTCCGGCTCGGCGCAGACGCTGCACGACTGGCTCTACTACGACCCGCTGATCGTGCTGGTGGGCGTCGCGGCGCTGGTCCCGATGCTCTTCGTGCGCAGCTATCGCGGACCGGCCATCGCAGGGCTCTTGCTCGTGGTGATGGCGCTGCGCCCCGGCTACCTGCCCGCGATGTACATCATCCAAGTCCTGCCCTTCTTCGCGATAGCGATCGCAGGGCTCGGACACCACATCGTCAGGCTTCTGCTAAAGGGCGAGCGAGCAACGTGGGTACGCCGCGGTGTCGTCGCCGCGCTGATCGGCACGGCTCTCGGCATCGTCGGTCCACGCTGGGTAGCGGGCGACGCGACGGCCCTGACGACCGATTCCAACCTCACATACTCCCAGGCCGCCGACTGGATGCGCGCCAACCTCCACCCGACGAAGAGCACGAAGATCGTGGTGGACGACGCGCTCTGGCTCAACGCCGTGCAGGACGGATTCCAGCCCGGCTACGGCGCGATCTGGTTCTACAAGGTCGACCTCGACCCGGCCGTGGAGGCTGTGCTGCCGCACGGCTGGCGCTCCATCCAGTACGTCGTGTCCACCCCGACCATCCGCAACGATCTCAGTTCGCTGCCGACCGTCGACGCCGCGATTCAGCACTCGAAGGTGGTCGCCAGCTTCGGCAGCGGCGCCGGCGTCATCCAGGTCCGCCAAGTCCTCGACGGGGGTAGCTCATGAGCGAGCTTGCGAGCGAATCATTGGGTACAGCGCTCTCGCGAACGCGCGCCGAGCACCAGCGTGGCCGCGAGAGCGCCACGGCTGAATCAGAGATACCCGGCACAGCGATCGGGCCCCGCCCCAACTCCCCGCTGACCGTCCTGGTCCCGACGTACAACGAGGCCGAGAACGTCAGGCCTCTGCTGTCGGCGCTCGGCGAGGCGCTGGAAGGACTGCCCGCCGCGCGCGTGCTGTTCGTGGACGACTCGACGGACGGCACCGATGCGTTGATCCGGGAACTCGCGCCGACGCTCGGCATCGAGGTCGACGTGCTGCATCGCGAGCAGCCGAGCGGCGGCCTCGGCGGCGCCGTCGTCGCGGGCTTGGCCGCGGCCGAGACCCCGTGGTGCGTGGTCATGGACGCCGACCTGCAGCATCCGCCCGAGCTCGCCCCGGCCCTCGTCGCCGAGGGGGAGCGGACCGGTGCGCAGCTTGTCGTCGGGTCTCGTTACCGCGCCGGGCACCGCGCGTCCGGATTCACCGGTCCCGTACGTTCCCTGATATCCCGGCTGTGCACGCGCCTCGTACGGACCACGTTCCCACGCACGCTCGCCGGAATCACCGACCCGATGAGCGGCCTGTTCGCGATACGCCGCGACCTGTGGGAATCGGCCGAGCTGCGGCCCGAGGGCTACAAGATCCTGCTCGAGCTGGCCGTGCGTACTCGGCCGACCGTCGTCGCGGAACTGCCGTACAGCTTCCGTCCGAGGCACGCCGGTGAATCCAAGGCGGGCTACGCCGAGGGAATGCGGTTCCTGCGCCACCTCACCCAACTGCGGCTGACCGGCACCCGCAGCCGGATGCTCGCCTTCACCCTGGTCGGCGCCTCCGGCATGGTGCCCAACCTCGTCGCCACCTGGGCGCTGGTCCGATTCGGCGTCGGCTTCGTGGCCGCCGCGATCCTGGCCAACCAGGTGGCGCTGCTGTGGAACTTCCTCCTCATCGATCTTGTGCTCTTCCATCACCGACGCGCCGGGCGCTGGGGCTGGCGTCTTGCCCGCTTCGCCGTGGTGGGCAACGTCGATCTGATCGGGCGCATCCCGTTGCTGTCTTGGTTGGTGCGGGACGTCCATATCGGGCCGGTTTGGGCAACGGGGGTGACGCTGCTCGCCGCTTCTGCGCTGCGATTCGTGATCACCGACCGCGCGCTCTACCGGTCCGCCGACAGGATAAAGCGGCCGGAGACGGCCGCGCCCGAAACGGTTCCAATGGAGGCACCGTGAGACATCGAACCCTGTTTAGACCCAAGCTCAGATCCGCGACCAGGCGCCTCATCGCCTTCCTCGCGGTGGCGGCCTCGTCCGCGATGCTGGGCCTGACCGCCGCCGCGCCCGCGCACGCGTCCGTCAACATGGTCGTGAACTCCGACATGCAGACGCTGAACTCGAGCGGCTCCCCGCTGTGCTGGGAGCAGTCCGGCTACGGCACCAACGTCGCGTCCTTCTCCACCTCGAACGAGACGGAGGACGGCGTAGGCAACGCGATGCAGATCTCGATGACGCAGGCGGGCACCGGCGACCGCAAGGCGATGATGCAGGAGAGCCAGTCCTGCGCGCCGGACGTCACGCCGGGACACCAGTACCAGCTCGGCGTCTGGTACATGTCCACCACGGCCGACGCCGTCATCACGATGTTCCGCCACGACACCCAGGACGGCTGGGTCTACTGGCAGGATCTGACGCAGCTGCAGGTGGAGTCCTCGTACACCTACGCGACCGTGGACACCCCGGCGATCCCGGCGAACACCGACCAGATCACCTGGGGCGTGACCATCTACGGCGTCGGCACGTTGCTGACCGACAACTACTCGACGTCTGACATCACCTCGCCGACCAGCGACGCCTCGTGCAGCGCGGGCGCCGCGTGCACGCAGGGCTCCTGGCAGGTGCTGCCCTTCGACTCGCCGGTGCGCGCGATCCACGCCGTGCTGCTCGACAACGGCGACGTGCTGATGATCGCGGGTTCGGGCAACGATCCCAACGAGTTCGCCGCCGGCACCTTCGAATCAGCGGTCTACAATCCAACGACCGGCTCGTTCACCGTGATTCCAACGCCGAGCGACATGTTCTGCGCGGGCCACGTGCAATTACCCAACGGCAACGTGCTCATCCTCGGCGGCACGGGGGCGTATCCAGCGGCCGACGGCAGCCATGGCTACGAGGGACTGAACACCTCGTACATCTTCAATCCGACGACCATGGCCTACGAGCAGGTCAACAACCTCAACGACGGCCACTGGTACCCCTCCGCGACCGAACTCGGCAACGGCGACGTGCTCTCGCTCGGCGGACTGCGCGCCGACTCGAGCGGCTCGGTCACCGCCGAGTACTTCTCGTACGCGCAGATGCAGTGGCTGCCGCTGAGCCAGGTCAACCAGACCTGGTCGTTCTGGGGCCTGTACCCGGCGATGGTCCTGATGCAGAACGGCGACCTGTTCTACACCGGCAGCCACGTCTTCGGGAACAACATCACCCCGGACTCCTCGATCTACAACTACTCCACGAACACCGTGACCGCGGTCTCCGGCCTGCAGAACCCGCAGATGACCGACCAGTCCATGTCGGTGCTGCTGCCGCCCGCGCAGAACCAGGAGGTGCTCACGGCCGGTGGCGGCAACATCGACACGACCACTCCGGCGGTCAACACCACCGACCTGATCGACCTGTCCGCCACCGATCCGACCTACACGCCGGGGCCGACGTTGCCCGCGGGCACGTTGAGCGACGGATCGACCGAACCCGCAGGCGAGGGCAAGATGTACGTCTCGCTCGTGGACTTGCCGAACGGCCACGTGCTCGAGACCGGCGGCGGCCTGATCGACCGTGAGGAGCCGGTGTACGAGGCGTCCATCTACGACCCGATCGCCAACACCTTCAGCGAGGTGGCCTCGGACCCGGTGCCGCGCACGTACCACTCCTCGGCCTTCCTGCTGCCCGACGGACGCGTGATGGCCGTGGGCAACAACCCCGGCGACGGCAGCTTCGACATGCGCGTCTCCGTCTACACCCCGCCCTACCTTTACGACGGGGCGCGGCCGCAGATCACCTCCGTGGCCAACACCGAGTGGACGTACGGCTCGACCCAGCACGTCACGGTCGACTCGACGGACGGCGCGGTCACCTCGGCCGAGCTGATCCGCCCGGCCGCCGTGACGCACTCCTCGGACCCGGACCAGCGCTTCGTCGACCTGCCGATCACGGTCAACGCCGACGGCTCGCTGGGCCTGAACGTCACCGACAACGACAACATCGCCCCGCCCGGCTACTACATGCTCTTCGTGGAGAACGCCGACGGGGTCCCCTCGATCGCGCAGTGGGTGCATCTGACATGACCAGACGCCGCGTCATCAGAACCCTGATCATCCCGGCGGTGCTGGCCGCGGCCGGGCTCGGCATCGCCGGGGTCGCCGCCTCGGCCACCCGCCCCGACCCGCACCTGGCCGGGCCGGTGCACGCGCGGGTCCCCGGGCAGTACGTCGTCCCGCAGGCGACGGCGTTGACCGCGGACAAGTCCAAAGTCGTGCCGAACGGCAAGGGCCCGCACAAGGTGCCGGAGCCCTGGAACGTGGACGGCTGCGACCACGACTACGGCACCGCGAACGTCTGCGTGCCCTGGGCCGTCCCGGGCAGCACGACCGCCGCGAAGTGCGACTGGCTGCTGGCCAACGGTTTCAAGCCCTTCAAGGTCTACGGGACCGACCGGCAGGACCTCAACCCGGCGCACACCGCGCTGGCCTGCTCCGCCGCCGATCTGAAGGTGGGAACGGCGTGAGGCGGATCCGCAATACGTCCAGGTTCGCGGCGGCGCGCGCTGCCGCGGGCCTGGGCCCACGCGGCGTGGTGACTGCGACGGCGGTTCTGGCCGCCGTCACCGCGTTGGCCGCCGCCGGGTGCGGCGACCAGTCGGCCGGAATCGCTCCCGGGGCCTCGCAGTACAAGCCGATCACCATCGTCACGCAGACGGCGGTGGCGGCGGCCTGGCCGTACTACGGGACCGAGGTCGTTCCGCCGCTGCCCAAGCCGAGTTGGACGCTCACCGACACCAGCGGCGCCGCGTACGACATCGGCACGCAGACGAAGGGCCGGATCACGGTGCTCTTCTTCGGATTCACCTCATGCTTCGACGACTGCCCGGACATGATGGCGAACATGGCCTCCGCGCTGCGGAGCGTGCCCTCGTCCGTCGCCGACCACGTGACAGTGCTCTTCGTCACCGTGGATCCGGCGCACGACACGGGTCCGGTGCTGCGTACGTGGCTCGCGCGCTTCTATCCGGACTTCATCGGCCTGACCGCGTCCGACGCCACGGTGATCCACGACGCGGGCGAGCTCGGCATCCAGGTCGATCCGCCGGTGAAGGTGGACGGCGTCGACTCGGTGCAGCACGGAACGGAGGCGGAGGTGTTCAGCCAGACCGGCTACGCGAACTTCTTCTGGGGTCCGAAGACGCCGGTGCTGGACATCGCGCACGATCTTCAGAAGCTGGCCGGATGAGGGCTGGATAAGAGAAAGACTTCGATTGCCGGTCGATGCTAGTTTCCGCGTCATGGCATTGATCGATCTGAGCCTTGAAGAGCTGCGGGAGTACCGCCCGGAGCGTACCGAACCGACTGATTTCGACCAGTTCTGGACCGAGACCCTCGAGGCCGCGCGGGCCCACCCGATCGCGCTCGAGCACACGGCTGTGGACACCGGCTTGCCGTTGTTCGCCGTGGACGATGTGAGCTTCGCGGGCTACGGCGGCCAGCCGATCAACGCCTGGCTGACGCGGCCCGCGCAGGCCACCGGGCCGCTGCCGTGCATCGTCGAGTACTGCGGCTACGGCGGCGGACGCGGCCTGGCGCACGAGCACCTGTACTGGGCCGCCGCCGGGTACGCGCACCTG
>Ga0073928_10002076_pt1 | contig 35949 bp, 30 predicted proteins | sample PaiPotPPA55metaG_FD_76969 | JGI IMG/M metagenome (GOLD analysis project Ga0073928, IMG submission 76969) | Iron sulfur acid spring bacterial and archeal communities from Banff, Canada, to study Microbial Dark Matter (Phase II) - Paint Pots PPA... ... | reverse complement strand
TGACGGTGAAGGTCGGACAGACCATCGACGCCATGTATATCGGCTTCAACAGCGACGTACTGACGCCCAACAAGATCACCGATTATCTCGTGCGCGTGGTGCAGCCGAAGCTGCAGGCCGTCGAAGGCGTGCAGACGGCGGAGATCTTGGGCGGCCAGAATTTTGCGCTGCGCGCCTGGCTCGACCCGACGAAGCTCGCTGCCTACGGGCTCACCGCCGCCGATGTGAGCCAAGCGCTGGCGCAGAATGACTACATCGCCGGCCTCGGCGCCACCAAGGGCCAGATGGTGCAGGCCAATCTCACGGCATCGACGAGCCTGCATTCAGCCGACGAATTCGCCAACCTCGTGCTCAAGCAGTCGAACGGCGCGATCGTGCGCTTGAAGGATGTGGCCAAGGTCTCGCTTGGCGCCGACGACTACGAATCACAGGTCGGCTTCGACGGCAAGAGGGCCGTCTATATTGGCATCCAGGTGGCCCCCGCCGCCAATCTGCTCGACGTCATCGCCGGCATTCGCAAGGTCTTTCCCGACATCCAGGCACAGCTGCCCGAGGGGTTGAGCGGCAAGATCGTCTATGACGCGACCGCCTTCGTGAACAGTTCGATCCACGAAGTCGTGACGACGCTCATCGAGGCGCTGCTGATCGTGACGCTGGTCGTGTTCGTCTTCCTCGGCTCGCTGCGCTCGGTCTTCATCCCGACCGTCGCCATTCCGCTGTCGCTGGTCGGCACCTTCGCGATGATGCTGATCTTCGGCTTCTCGATAAATCTGCTCACGCTGCTGGCCCTGGTTCTGGCCATCGGCCTCGTGGTCGACGACGCGATCATCATCGTCGAGAACGTCAACCGCCATCTCGAGGAAGGGATGCGGCCGATCCCGGCGGCGATCCAGGGCGCGCGCGAGCTCGGCGGGCCGATCGTCGCCATGACGGTGGTGCTGGTCGCCGTCTATGTTCCGATCGGCTTCCAGGGCGGCCTCACCGGCGCGCTTTTCTCGGAATTCGCCTTCACCCTCGTCGGCGCCATCACTGTATCGGCAATCGTCGCGCTGACACTATCGCCGATGATGTGTTCGCGCCTGCTGAAGCCGCGTGTCGAGGGCAGCGATGGGTGGCAGGACCGGCTGGTCGATTTCATCGACCGCGTCTTCGCCCGGTTGCGTGCCCGATATGAGCGCTGGCTGCACGGCAGCCTGAATTATTTGCCGGTGACGGCCGTGTTCGCGGTGCTCATACTGTCGAGCATCTATTTCCTTTACAGCGGCTCCAAGAGCGAGCTCGCGCCGCAGGAGGACCAGGGCGTCGTCATCACCTCATCGACGTCCGCGCCCAATGCCACGCTCGATCAGCGGCTGCTCTACTCGCGGCAGATCTACGAGACCTTCGCCGGATATCCCGAGACCGACCACGTCTTCCAGATCGACGCGCCGGGGCAGAGCATCGCCGGCATGGTTCTGAAGCCGTGGGACGAGCGGAAGAGGACCAGCAACACGCTGCAGCCGATCGTGCAGCAGGATGTCGCCAAGGTCGCCGGTCTGCGCGTCGTCGCCTTCCAGCTGCCGTCGCTCCCCGGCGCGCAGGGATTGCCGGTGCAGTTCATCATCAACACGACCGACTCCTTCGACCGACTGAACGAGATCGCGCAGCAATTCCTGCAGGAAGCGGTCAAGAGCGGCATGTTCATCTTCCTCGACACCGACCTCAAGATCGACCGGCCGCAATCGACCGTGGTGATCGACCGCGACAAGGCGGCACAGCTCGGCCTCAAGATGAGCGACATCGGCAGCGCCATGGCGGCGATGCTGGGCGGCGGCTACGTCAACTATTTCGGACTGGACGGGCGCTCCTACAAAGTCATACCGCAGGTACAGCAGCGCTCGCGTCTCAATATCGACCAGTTGCTCAACTACTACATCCGCACGGCCGACGGGGCGTCGGTCCCGCTTTCGACCGTCGCGCATATCAGCACCAACACCATTCCGGAATCGCTCAACCATTTCCAACAGCTCAACGGTGCGACGATACAGGGCGTGGCGATGCCCGGCGTCGCGCAAGGCGACGTGCTCAAATACCTCAATGATCTCGCGGCGCGGACGCTGCCGCAGGGCTATTCGGTCGACTATGGCGGACTGTCGCGGCAATACGTGCAGGAATCGAGCGGCTTCGTGACGACGTTCGCCTTCGCGCTGATCATCATCTTCCTGTCGCTCGCGGCGCTGTTCGAAAGTTTCCGTGACCCGCTGATCATTCTGGTATCCGTGCCGATGTCGATCGCGGGCGCGCTGATCTTCATCAACCTCGGCCTCGGCGGCGCAAGCCTCAACATCTACACGCAGGTCGGGCTGGTGACGCTGATGGGCCTCATCAGCAAGCACGGCATCCTGATCGTCGAATTCGCCAACGAGCTGCAGATGCAGGGCAAGTCGAAGCGCGAGGCGGCCGAGACTGCCGCGGCCATCCGGCTACGCCCCATCCTGATGACCACCGCGGCGATGGTGCTCGGCGTCATCCCGCTGATCATCGCCAGCGGCGCGGGCGCCGTGTCGCGCTTCAACATGGGTTTGGTCATCGCCAGCGGCATCGCCATTGGTACGCTCTTCACGCTTTTCGTCGTGCCGGCGGCCTATGTGGTGATCGCCGCCGACCATTCGAAAAAGACCGAGCCCGAGGACGTCCTCGATCCGGCGACGCACGGTGCTTGACGGAGTCGACGGCGGCGCCGGGATCATGCGCGGCGGTAGGGATAGCAGCGCTCGCGGTCGAGCGCGATGCCGAGATGGCGCGCGAGCGCGCGGATTGCGTTGCCATGCTCCGGATAAGGATCGTCGTTGCCGACGCCGACAATGATCGTGCGGAAATTGCGATCGTCGCGTCCTTCGGGCGGCAGCATCGCCGTCGCCAGCGCGTTGCCCTCGGCATCGCGCAACGTGAGGAACAGCGCCATCGCACGCTGCACGTGTGCGTTGAGGCCGATGTCCTGCTCGATGAAGCTGCGCGACGGCGGCTGGTAAGTCTGCGTCGCCTTTTCCCGCTCCTGCGAAAAGAACTTCTCGACCGCATGGCGCATGACGTCGGATTCTACCGCGGCTTCGGCTTGCGTCTCGATGCGGAACCACGTCTTTTCGCCCGGGGCGTCGCAAACATATTTCATGCGTCCTCCACCATCTCCAGCAAACAAGCTGGGACGGCCGACGGCACAAGGCAAGCGTCTCGCGTCAGACTCTGACGACGCCGCAGATAGGCGGACCGTAGGTATATACAGTCCGCAATGGACTTGCTACGCTCCCGGCGGGAACACCATTATTTCGCGTTCCGCAATCTCTTCAGTCGTCGGTCAATTCTCGGCCGACGGAGGATTTTTGTTCGCTTCTGCGGAAGTCAGGATGGACATTGTTCCGGAGCGAGCCGCCGTCTTTTCCGATCCCGAGAAGGACGAGCTCACCATCCTGATGGATGGCTTTCGAATAGCGTTGAGCGGGAGCGAGGCGCGCGCGCTCGGCGCCGCACTGTTCCGGGGTCTAGAGCGCTTCGGATTCTATGAATACAGCGGGTCTATGCCAGCGCACGACCTCCATCCCCTGACGGATTCCGACCAGCGGCTCAGCGCCGCTCCGGCCCCAAAGAAGGCCGGTCGCGGCTGGCAACCGCCTCCAGACGTTGCCTCGCGCGCGGGGCTGTTCGCTCAGATGCTCGAGGCCACAAATGCCGGCGTGATCGTCACCGACCCGCATCAGCCGGACAACCCGATCATCTTCGCCAATCCGGCGGCGGCGGCGATGACCGGCTACGGCATCGCCGATCTGGTCGGGCAGAATTACCGCATCCTTTTCGGATCTGGCACCGATCCGAAGAGGATCGACCGCCTCCGGCAGGCGCGCGAGGGCGAGCGCCCGGTTGCCGCCACTTTGCTGCATCACCGCAAGGACGGCACGCCGTTCTGGGCCATTCTCTTTTCGAGCCCCATCCGCGGCCCCGACCAGAGACTGGCGGGGTTCATCTGCGTCGTGGTCGACATCACCGAGCACAAGCGCAGCGAGGAAGATGCGCACCGCGCCCGTGTCGCCGCCGAGCGTGCCAACGAAGCGAAGTCCGAGTTCATCGCCGGCATCAGCCACGACCTGCGCACCGCCCTCACCGGCCTCATCGGCTTCACCAACCTGCTGCTGAGCGAGAATCTCTCGACAGAGCAGCGTCGCTACGCAATGCACGCGAGGGAGGCCGGAAATTCGCTCCTCGCCGTCATCAACAACGTGCTCGATCTCTCCAAGATCGAGGCCGGCAAGATCGAGCTCGTCGAGACCGATTTCGGCGTCATTGAGCTGGCCGTGAGCTGTCATGCCGCGGTGTGGCAAGCCGCGCGCGAGAAAGGCCTCGACCTGAATTTCGTGCTCAAGCCCGATGTCCCCAACATGGTGCGCGGCGATCCAGATCGCATTCGCCGGGTGCTGCTCAACCTGCTGAGCAATGCCGTCAAATTCACCGAGAAAGGCAACGTCGTGCTGTCGCTGTCGAAGGTCGAAGACCGGCCGACGGGCAGCGTCCTGCGCTTCTCGGTGACAGATACCGGGATCGGCATCGCCAAGGACAAGCAGAGCCTGCTGTTCCATCGCTATTCGCAGATCGTCGGCACTACCGCCAAGCGGCATCCTGGCGGCACCGGGCTCGGCCTCGCCATTTGCAAGAGCCTGGTCGAGCAGATGGGCGGTACCATCGGCGTGACCAGCACGCCCGGCGTTGGCAGCCAGTTCTGGTTTACCCTGCCGCTCCAGGCGCCCGCCGGCGCCGGCGCCAAGCAGCCTGCCGGCGCCGAGGCGCGGGCCCGGGCGCGCATCCTCGTCGCCGAGGACACGCCCATCAACCAGGAGCTCATGGTCACGCTACTAAAAAAGGCCGGGCATGAGGTCGAGCTCGTTACCGATGGCGAAGCCGCGCTCGCGGCCGTGCAGCGCAGACAGTTCGACCTCGTCCTCATGGATGTGCAGTTGCCACGCATGGACGGGTTCGTGGCCACGCGGGCGATCCGCGCGCTCGACAGCAGCACAAGCGCAGTCCCGGTTATCGCCCTTACCGCGCGAGCCCTGTTGCGCGACGTCGAGGACTGCCTCGCCGCCGGCATGAACGACCACCTCTCGAAGCCGATCGACGCAACGCTCCTGCTCGCGACCGTCGACCGCTGGACGCGCCGGCCGCAGCCGGCCGGGCCCCCCCCGCCCCGCGAGGAGCCTGTCCTTGGCATGGTGCACGACGAAAGCATGCTGCGCGACCTCGAGGGCCATCTCGGCCACGACAAGGTGGCGGCCATGCTCGCCATGGCGCGGGACGACATCCCGGGGCGTCTCGAGCGCATGCAGCAGCATCTCTCCGACCATGAATTCGGCCGCCAGCAGGCGCATGAGCTGGTATCGATCGCCGGGAATCTGGGCTTTACCGAGCTCGTCGCGCGCAGCCGTCAGTTCATCGAGGTCAGCGACAGCGGCCGGGGCGACCGCATCCGCGCCGTCTTTCACGAGCTGAAAATGGCCGGTGACCGTGCGCTTGCCGTCGCCAACCGGCTGCTGCGCGGCGCCGCGTAACCGGGCCACCGGGTCAAATCTCGGTCAGGATTTCCCGGATTCGCCTTGCCAGATCGCGGTGGCCATAGGGCTTGACCAGGAACGGGAACTCGCGCTGGCTCCGCTCGACGCCCTCGGCACCGCCGGAGTAGCCCGACGTCATCAGCACCTTGAGCTTCGGGCGCATGCGCCGCGCCTCGCGCGCCAGCTCGATGCCGTTCATGCGATTGGGCAGCACGATGTCCGTGAACAGCAGGTCGACCGGCCCGTCCCCGCCGAGGATGTCGAGCGCGGAGCGGGCGTCATCGGCGAGCAGCACCTGGTAGCCTAGATCGGTTACCGTGGAGACCGCGAAATCGAGCACGAGAGGGTTGTCTTCGACGATGAGGATCGTCTCGCGGCCGTCCGCCGCCGCTTCGATCTCCCCCTCCTGCGGCGAGAGCCCGGCACCCGCCTCCACCCGCGGCAGATAGAGGGAGAACGTGGTGCCGGCGTCGACCTCGGTGTCGACGGTTAGAATGCCGCCGGACTGGCGGATGAAACCGTAGACCTGACTCAAGCCCAACCCGCTGCCCTGGCCGACATCCTTGGTCGTGAAGAACGGCTCGAAGGCGCGCTGCACCACCTCCTGCGACATGCCGCTGCCGGTGTCCGAGAAAGAGACACAGATGTACTTGCCGGGCTTGGCCTCGGCGGCGAGGTGAACGCGAGCGGCGCGGATTTGATCGGGCGAGGCGAGATCGACGGCAACGGTCGAGAGGCGCGCCTCGCCGCCGCTCGGCATGGCATCGCGCGCGTTGACCGCCAGATTGAGCAGCGCCGCTTCGAGCTGACCGGCATCGACGCGGCAGGAAGCGGTGCCGGCCGCGAGCGAGAGCGTGAGCTGTATCGGCTCGCCGAGCGCCCGGTGCAGCAGCGCCTCGAAGCGACCGATGACGTCGTCGGGAGAGAGAACTTCCATGCGCAGCACGTCGCGCCGGCCGAACGCGAGGAGCTGACGCGTCAAGCGCTCGCAGCCCTCGGCGGCGGAGCGCGCCGCGGTCGCGAAGCGGCCCAGCTTTTGCCGCGACACCGCCCCGGTCTTGCCCAGCTCCTGATCGACCATCTCGAGATTTCCGAGCACGACGGTGAGCAGATTATTGAAATCATGCGCGACACCGCCGGTGAGCTGGCCGATGGCGTCGAGCTTCTGGACGTGGTGCAGCGCCGCCTCGATCTTGGCGCGATTCTCGCTCTCGGCCGCCAGGCGGCGGTTGGCTTCGACGAGGTCGCGCGTGCGCTCGGTCACGCGCTGTTCAAGCGCATCGTTGAGCAGGCGCAACTCGTGCTCCGCGCGGTGCAGCCGCAGCAGGGAATCGACGGTCGCGAGCAGCTCGTCCGGCTCGATCGGCTCGATCAGATAGGAATCGGCGCCGCCGACGAGGCCGGCGGCGCGGTCCTTGCCGCGGGTGAACGCGGCCGAGGTTTGCAGCACGAACGTCCCAGGCTGCCGCGCCTTGATTTCGCCGCACACCTCGATCCCGCTGGTGTCGGGCAGGCGGACGTCGAGCAGCACGAGGGCAGGCCGGTCAGCATCGACGATCCGCAACGCATCGACCCCGCATCCCGCCTCGAGCACGCGATAGCCGCGCTTGGCCAGGACATGCGCCTTATAATACCGGTTGGCCTCATCGTCATCGACGACGAGAATCTTGAACTCGCCGGCCGTCGTCATGTCGTGTTGCTCATGTTACGGGTTTCGATGGCATGGCGGATCGCTGACACCAGCAAGTCGGCGGACAGCTCGGACTTGGCGACGATCTGCGCTGCCCGGCCGAGTCGGCGCCGATCCTCGGCTCCCAGTCGTATCGAGGTCAGGACAATCGCCGGGACCGAGCGCATCTCGCTGATCTTCGCCAACCGATCGAGGAACTCGAAGCCGTCCATGCCGGGCATCTTGAGGTCGAGCAGCACGACGTCGGGACGCTCGTCCTGCGCGCGCTTGAGCCCGTCGAGGCCGTTCGACGCCTCGCTCAACGCGAAGGCGCCGCGCGGCAGCAATTGACGCACGAGGTAACGCGACACCTCCTCGTCATCGACGGATAGCACCTTGGTGACGGACTGGCCGCCCGTCAGCTGGTCCAGCGCGCGGACCAGCTCCGCGGGCTCGACCGGCTTGCTCCGGTAATCATCGGCGCCGAGGCTGCGCGCCTTGCGCTCGTCCTGCAGCGCGGAGATGACGATGATGGGGATGTGCTCGGTCAGCGGACGCTGCTTCATCTCGATCAGGAATCGCCACGACTCCTCACCGGCGAGTACGATGTCGAGCAGCACCGCGGCCGGCGCGAAGCGCTCCAGCGCGCGCCTGGCCTCGGCGATGCTGCGGGCGGGAAGCGACTGATAGGCGGAGCCGGACAGCGCACGCTCGAATGCGAAGGCGTCGGCCGGATTGTCTTCGACCGCGAGCACGGGCACGCGGCCAGGCTCGAGCTGCCACGGGATATCCGCCTCTCCGGCATCGTGAGCTTGCGGATAGATGCGCGGCACGGTCACGCTGAAGACCGAGCCCTGCCCAGGCTGGCTCTGGACGGCGGCGCCACCGCCCAGCAGCTCCGCAAGCTTCTTCGACAACGGCAGACCGAGGCCGGTGCCCTTCACCTTGCTCTGCAGCGCATGGCGCACCTGGCCGAATTCCTGCCAGATCACGTCCAGCTGGTTCTCGGCGATGCCGATGCCGGTGTCGCGCACGGCAAAGGTGACGGTGTCGGCCTCGACATCGGCTTCCGCCCAGATGCGCACCTCGCCGCGCTGGGTGAACTTGATCGCGTTGGAGAGGAAGTTGCGCAAGATCTGCGACAGCTTTCCCTCGTCGGTGAAGAGCGCGGGGATGTCCGCTGGGTCCTCGAAAGTCAGCGCCACGGCGTCGCCGACAAGCAGCGGCCGCAGCATGCCGCGCAGCGCGCCGAAGAGGCTGGCGGCGGTGAACTCGACCGGCGTGACCACCGTCTTTCCCGCCTCGACCTTAGCCAAGTCGAGCAGATCGTTGACGAGCTCGGTCAGGTTCTCGGCCGATTTCCGCACGAAATGGATCTGCCGCTCCTGCTCCGGCGTCAGCTCGCCATCGCTGCGCGACAGCAGCAGGCGCGACAGGGCCAGGATCGAATTGAGCGGCGTGCGGAACTCATGGCTCATATTCGACAGGAAGCGCGACTTCAGCTCGTCGGCGCGACGCAAATGGTCGGCGCGCTCGTCGAGCTCGGCGTAGAGCGCGACCACGCCGCGGTTGGTGTCCTGCAATTCCTGATTGAGCTGCAGCAACGCCTGCTCGCGCTGGCTCAGCTCCTCGAGCTGCACCAGCATTTCCTGGTTCTGGCGGCGGATTTCGTCGAGCGGGTCGAGCGGGTCCTGCGTCGCCAGCGATTGCGCGAAGGCCGTCATGTCCTTCTTCTTCAGCGCCGTCGCCTGGCGCGGCAATGCCTTGGCCATGCGCACTATGGTGCCGCGGCCCGGCGCGGTGTCGATCTCGAACCTGTCCATCAAGCGGCGCGCGCCGAGGATACCGAGACCCATGCCGGTGTCCGAGCGATAGGCACCGGAGAGAATGCTTTCGACATCGGCGATGCCGCCGCCGCGGTCCGCGACGACGATCTCCATTGCCTGCGTCGGCTGCTCGCCGATGAGCCAATATTCGACGCGGCCGCCGCGCGCATATTCCCAGGCATTGCGGGCGATCTCCGACAGGGCGGTGGTGATGCGCGTCTGGTCGTGCGTGTCGAATCCGGCGAGACTAGCGATCTTGCGCGTGCGCTGCCGCGCGAGGACGATGTCGGTCTCGCGCTCGAGCGCGACGGTCAAGACGCGGAGCCTCATGGCACCGCCCGCATAACCACGATGGAGGCGTCGTCGCGTCCGCGCCGATGATCGCGGAAGAGAACGCCGGCGATCAGACTCGGATGGCTGGCGGCGAGGCCGGGATAGGCATCGAGGTCCCATTTCGCGGACAGACCATCCGAGTGGAGGATGATCGTGGCGCTGCCGCTCCAGGGATAAGTGAACTCGCGGATGCGCGGCGCGATATGTCCGGCGGTGCCGTTATGCGAGACCATCCTGCGGACGAAGCCCTGGCTGACGAGCGCCGCCGCGATATTGCCGACCCCGACGAAGCGAACGAGCCGCTGCGCCATGTCGATGCGCGCGATCGCCGCGGCCGCTCCTCGCGTCGGCGCGAGCGCGCGATGGATATCCTCCATCAGACGACTGCAATCGCCACTGAGATTGCCTTCGAACACCTTTGCTGCGGCGTTGGCAGCGGTCGCGGCCAACGGCCCGTGTCCCGAGCCGTCCACCATCAGCAGCGTCGGCCCGGCGGCTGGGGTACCAAAAGCCCAACCGTCGCCGCAAACCGCTTCACCCGGGCAAGGTTGCACCACCGCACCGAGCGCCACGCTGCCAGAGGGGCCCTGGCGCTGGAACCGCGCGACGGCCGCTGTCCCCAGGCCCGGCCGCGACCAGATGGCGAACTGATCGCACTGCCGACGGACGGCGCCCAGCCCGTTGCCGGGACTGCCCGCCGTGGAGAACCCGTCGGCGAGCGCACGGCCTAGATCGGCAATGCCTGGTCCCTTGTCGAGCGACAGCAACTCGAGGCCAGTGCCGTCCCGGTCCGCGAAATTGTCGATGACGATCTCGCCCGCCGCCGCATGCTTCAGGAGATTGGTGGCCATCTCGGTGGCGACGAGCGCAATGCGTCCTGTCGCCATCTCGTCGAAGCCGCTCGCCCGAGCGAAGTCGGCTGCCGCACGGCGTGCCGCAGAGACCTGGCTCGGATCGGCGATACTGGCGATCATGTTATTTCCAACGCGCCAACGTCACGATCGTGCCCTCGCCCGGAGTCGACTTGACATCGAACTCGTTCGAAAGGCGCTTCGCCCCGCTGAGCCCGAGGCCGAGGCCGGAACCGCTCGAATAACCGTCGGACAGCGCAAGCTTCAGATCGGCGATGCCTGGTCCCCGGTCGGTAAAGGTCAGGCGCACGCCACGGCGCGCGCCGAGGCGCACGGTCTCCAGGCGCAGCATACCGCCGCCGCCATAGTCGACCGTGTTGCGCGCGATCTCGCTGGCAGCGGTGACGATCTTGGTCTGATCGACAAGATTGAAACCGGCGCCGATCGCATGCGTGCGCACCTCCCGCCTCACGCGTACGACATCCTCGGCGTTGCGGACGGGCATGGTCTCATCCTTTTCGACGATCAAATTCGTCCTCCCCGCCTTCGATCAGCCGGCGGATCAAGGCGAGGCCCTTATCCACGTTGAGCGCGGTCCTGACGCCGGTTAGCGCGAGCCCAAGTTCGACCAGCGTGATCGCCACGGCGGGCTGCATGCCAACCACCACAGTGACGGCATCGAGCACCCGCGACATGGCGGCGATGTTGTTGAGCATGCGGCCGATGAAGGAGTCGACCACTTCCAGCGCCGAGATGTCGATCATGACGCCGCGCGCTCGGCTCGCCACGATCTTGGCGGTGAGATCGTCCTGCAGCGCCATTGCCAAGCGGTCGTGCATGTCGACTTGGATGCTGACGAGCAGGCAGTCGCCGATCTTGAGTATCGGGATCTGTTCCACGCCGCCTACTCCGCCGGCGTCCGTATGGGCTTGGCACGGTCGACGACGGTCTTGCCGACGCGGCGCAAGGCCAGCTCGAACGCATCGGCCATGGTGGCCTTGGACGTGACCGAGAGATCGACGCCGAGATGGACGATGGTCTGCGCGATCTGCGGACGGATGCCGCTGATGATGCAATCCGCGCCCATCAGCCGCGCCGCCGAGACGGTCTTCAACAGATGCTGCGCGACGAGCGTGTCCACCGTCGGCACGCCGGTGATGTCGATGATGGCGATCTCGGCGCCAGTCGTGACGATTTCCTGCAGCAGGTTCTCCATCACGACCTGGGTGCGGGCGCTGTCGAGCGTACCGATCAGCGGCACCGCGAGGATACCCTCCCACAACTGCACGACCGGTGTCGACAGCTCGAGCATCTCCGCGTGCTGGCGCGCGATCACCTCCTCGCGGGTCTTCAGGAAGAATTCGATCGTGTAGAGGCCGAGCCTGTCGAGCAGCAAGGTCGCGGTCCACATTTCGGTCGCGAGTTTTTCGGCGTTGCCGCTTTCTTCGCGCAACAGCGCGAACAATGGTCCTTTGAGCGAGAACACGAAGAGCGCGGTTTGCGACGGCGTGAATCCGCGCAACGCCCGGGCCCGCGACACTTCTTCGAGCAACTCGCGGGTGCCGGCCCATTCTCGAGCCTGCATGTCCTCGATCTGCCCCGCCGCGGTCGCCTTGCGCAATTCCGCCAGGAAGCGGGTCGTCTGGCTCTTGGTGTCGCTCTCGTCCTCAGCGGTCCATGTGCCGCTGTTCCGCTGCTGCGATAGCCAACCCTCAAGCAGCTGTTTCTGGTGTCTGTCGATGAGGGCGGGTAGCGCGGTCTCGAATTTTTTCGGCATCTTTGTCATCCGCAAAGTGGTCGGCATTTCCGCCGCTCGTCGGCAGCACGCGCAAACTCGTTGGCCGGGTACCCACGCCCAGGCGCGAGCACTCGCTGACGCGACCTAACCCTAAAGAGTAACAAGAGCTTTGCGCGAAAACTGCCCGTGGGTCAAAATTGACTCAACAGCGCGAATCAATCAACAGCGCCGACTTCCGCGGCGCCCGTTGAAGGAGCAAGCCCGTGGCCGGAAAGCCTCCAAGCATGTACCTCACCGCCTTCGACGTGCCTACCAGCGAAGCCACCGGCAAGGTGCTGCGCAAGCCGTTATCGGACGAGCAATGCGTTGAGGAAGTGCGGCTTACGCTGGCGCGCTAACCACGCCGGGGATCGTACGAGGTTTGTCCGGAACTCTCCTCCTCCGCAAGCAAGCGCGTGTCAATGCAAAGACATGGGAACTTCGCTTTGCGAACGGCCGTTGCGCTGTGGAGCCAATGCTATGCATGGCCGGGGCCGTCCGCACCGCCATTCCCCCAGCGACGGACGGCCCCTCTTGCCTCGCGCCTTGATCAGGCCACCTTGCGTATGACGCGCGCCGCCGGCAGGGTCACCATCACCGTCGTCCCTTGGCCCGGTGCGCTGCTGATGGTGAGCATGCCGTCATGCAGCTCGACGAGCGTGCGGGCCAGTGGCAGGCCCAACCCCGTCCCCTCGTAGCGCCGATTGAGCGCGCTGTCGATCTGCCGGAACGGCTCAAGAGCGATCGGGATCTCCTCGGGCTTCATGCCGATGCCGGTATCCGCAACGGCGAGGACGATGCCGCCCTGCGCCATCGTCCTCGCAGTGAGCGTGATGCGCCCGCCGACCGGCGTGAACTTGACCGCATTCGACAGGAGATTGAGCACGATCTGCTTGAGGCGCAGCTCGTCGCCGCGCAGCAGCGGCAAATCGGCCGGAAGATCGATGGCCAGATCCAGGTTGCTCGCCCGCACGCGCTCGGTCATCAGGCGCCGGCAATCGTTCACCACTTTGGCGAGCGCGACCGGCTCTTCGTGCAACTCGAGCCGGCCGAGCTCGATCTTCGACAGATCGAGGACGTCATTGATGAGGCCGAGGAGATGCCGGCCGGAACTATGAATGTCGCGGGCGTAATCCTTGTAGCGAGCGGCGACCGGCCCCACCAGCGCATCGCGGATCACCTCAGAGAATCCGATAATGGCATTGAGCGGCGTGCGCAGCTCGTGGCTCATATTCGCCATGAACTGGCTCTTGACGCGGCTCGATTCCTCGGCGGCGATGCGCGCGCTCTCGAGCTCGCGGACCGTCTCGCGCAGCTGGCCGTGCGCGAGCATGCGCGCCTGAAGCTGGCGGTTGAGGCCGAACGCCATCACGCTCAAGATGGCGAGGATGAGAGCACCGACCGCGGCTTGCAGCAGCGTCGTGCGGTCCCAATTGGCGAGCGCCTCGTCGCGCGACAACGCCACTTGCACCACCAGCGGCAGCTTCTCGACCTTCTGGTAGCCGACGATGCGCCACAAGTCGTCGATTTCGTAGCGCATCGGGAACACGCCCGACGATGCCCAGGGCAGCATGCCTTTGAACAACACCGAGGAGCTGAAATTCTTGCCGACGTAGTCCTCGAGATAAGGCCGGCGCACCAACAACGTCGCATCGGTGGTCTCGAGCGCGATGACGCCTTGCTGCCCGACATTGAGTGTATAAAAGAATCTCAGCACGTAGTCAGGGTTGACGCTGGCGGCGATGACGCCCCCGAAGCTGCCATCGGAGCGGTTGAAGCGCCGGCTGACGAAGATGACGTGCTTGCCCTGTACGCGCGGCATCACCGGGTCGCCGACGGAAAAGTGGATGCCGTTGCTTTCCCGCGCCAGCGCGAAATATTTGGTCCCGGCGAGGTTGATCGCTGGCTTAGCCAGCTGCGCCGAGCCGAAGCGCACGTGGCCGTCCGGATCGATGACCATCAGGCTCGTCATCTGCGGCGATTGGCGCACGCGCTCCGCGAGCAGCGCTTGGCCCTCGCCCGGCGACCTCGTGCTGTCGGCGCCGATCTCGTCGATCGCGACGCGCAGCGACAGATCGATCGTCTCGACCGTGCGCGCGACGAACTGCTCGACCGAGAGCGCAAGGTTCGAGCTCGAGACATAGGTGTCGGCGAGCACGATCTGGCGCGCGTGCCAAGACATCCAGAAAAACATTGCGGCGAGGATCACGGCGATTCCGACGGTGATGCCGGCGATCCAGGCCGTCTGGGCTCGAGACGAAATAGCCTTCCTCCCCAGGGAACGAGCCAAGGCAACCGCCATACACTAATATTCGCAGCATTTACGGCTGGTTAAGGGTCGGCCTCCCCTTTTCGGGCAATTTCCCCCGGTGACTCCCGCGGGACGAGCAGTGAACACGCCGTCTCGTTTTTCACCCGTCGCCGGCTAACTGCAGCAACCAAGCATCGGAGCGGCGCGCCGGGCCGCGGTCGACGCGCGCACGACCTTGCTGGACGCACTGCGCGACCGGCTGCATCTCATCGGCAGCTGATCGGGCGCTCGCGCCGGGCCGGTGACTTCGGTACGATTGCGCGGATTCACACCGCGCCGACTGCATGGGAGGAAGATAATGCGGATGCGCCCCTGTCATGTGCCGCTGGCGGTGCTGTTGCTCGTCGCAGGCGTCGGCTCGGCCGCGGCCGAGCCGTTCTGCCGCACCGTCCTGATCGACGGCCGAGTCGTGCTGAGCGAGCCGTTACGGGGCGTGAACGGGCTGTCCTGCCCGAGCATCGCCGCCGTCCCGCGGATGCGTCCCGAGGCCGGCGGCAGCACAATGCCCTCGATGAGCTTCACGACCGGGCCGATCGGGCCGTTCACCACGGGAAGCCTCCCCCCGGTCACGACCGGGAGCCTCCCACCGCTCACCACTTTCTCCAATTCTCCCCCGGCGACGGCGACGCGCCGCTAGCGACGCTGTTCACCGGGCCTGTCCGCCTGCGAGTCCTCGGGGGTGACTCGTACACAGGTTGCCTCAATGCAACCGCCCCGGAGAACGGACGAGCCCGTGCTCCGAGGCGATGGCGTCCTTTGGCTTGAATTAGATTCGCGCCGAGGGCGACACTTCGCGGCTGAAATAGGCCTCGATCCTGCCGACGATAGCGCCGGCCGAGGCGGCATGGCCGGCGGGGGCGAAGACCGCTGGGTTGCTGCGCGCCGCCGCCGGCAGCAGCCGGGCGCCCGAAACATGCGGCTTCGAATGCGCCGCCGCAATGATGCGCGCTGCCTGGCCGACACCCAGGAAATGCGCGAGGTAGGTCTCCGCCGGGCTCACGTCGCGGCCAAGCAGGTGCTCGAGCCGCGCCTTGTTGTCGCGCGCGAGTTCCGCCGCCATCAGCGCCGAAAGCCTCGGATCGTTGCGCAGTTGCAGCAGCTTGGCGCGGGCGCCGGGGCGCACAGAGACGTCGCCGTATTCATCGATCGTGATCTGCTCCGCCAGCTCGGTAAGACCGTGCCGGACGCCGAAGATCTTGACGGCGCGCAGCCAGGTATCCTGGGTGAACTGATAGAGCCCGGTGGCCGTCGTGCCCTCGGCGCGCACGGCCGGATCGAAGCCCGACTCCCGGGCAGCTACGGCAGTCATATAAGCGGCATCGACACCGACCACCTCGGTGGCGTGCGCAATGGCGCGCCAGACATTCTCGCGCATGCCGACGGTGGCAACATATCCCTCATTGGCGGGAACGGGGGCGGCGTGCTCGGGAACCGCCGGCACGGCAGGAGCGGCAACCGCGGCGGCGACTGGAGTATTCAACGGGATCAGCGCATTGTCGCTGCCCAACGCCATCGCCCAGATGGCGATGCCCGCGGCGACCAACGCCCAGGCGGAGGCAGCCGATCGGCGCTGCGGCGCGATCGGCGTGGGGGCGTGCTTGGTCGCCTGGGCGAGGTGCACGGCGCGGCGCTGGTACTTGGTCGGCGCGCTCATTGGGAAGCGAACGCGGTCCCTAGCGCCGTGGAGGCCGCGCCGGTTCAACGGCTGGCGCAGTTGGGGCGCCGCGCGCAGGCTGAGAGTGCGGCGATGGACAAGCCTGCGGGCGCTCGCTGTCACGGGAACTCGGCGGATCTGTCGGCCATAATTCGCGGGCATTGCTCTTTCCCTTCCGTTCATGCGCTTGTTCGGGTTCTTCGGCGGTCTTGCGGCCGCCGGCCCATGCGCTGGCCCGACAAGGAAGCCTCATTTTCGAGCCATTACCAAGCATATTTTCAAGAGATTTTAGTAGTATTTTAGCAAAATATGCTTGCGCTCAGTACATATTGCGCAGGCAACAATAACAGCCTCATCTGGTAGTGGTAAACGTCCACGAGCAACGATCTTGCGCTGCCGGTTTGTTGGTAAACTGTGCTTATGATACTTTATACCGAGGGTTCCATACCGACAGATTCTCAAGCAATGCCGCTGCCAGGCGCTTGCCCGCCGCCCCCCGGAAGGCGCTCGGTCTTGTACAACGCTGATCTGACGCTGTTCAGGTGGCGCGGCGGGGCCGAGAGGCGCCGAACGGCATTGCCAGATCGCCGAAGTAGACCAGCGTGTCGGCGACGACGACGAGGTCGAAGGCGGTGGCGTTCTGGCGCAGGAACACGGTCAGCTCGGCCTCCCCAGCGCGTCGTAAAGCCCGCGCGCACGCGCCTTTTCCAGCATCTCCGGCGACAGGTCGACGCCGACCAGCCGGCGGGCGAGCGGCCGCAAGGCCGGTGCGCACAGGCCGGTGCCGCACCCGGCATCGGCGACGTCGAGGGGGCGATCGGTCGGAAAACGCGCCCGCAATGCTGCAAGCAGCCCCGGCACGCGGTAGTTCAGCTTGGCCAGCACCCCGTCGAAGGCCGACGCGAAGGGCGCGAAGAGGTTGCGGATATAGTCGTCCGTCGCGCGGGCCGGGATTTCCGCCGCGCTGACCGCCTCGGCGAGCATCCCGGCGCGGTGGAAGGCCATTGCTTGGCGCATGAGTGCGCCGACCTCCGCCGGCGGCGGCGCGGCTTTGCCGGCGTCATGGCCCGGCTCGGAGCCCATGCGACACCTTTCATGTCATGCGAGGGGCTTGCGCCCCGCCTGACCCTTCCCCCTCCCATCTCTAGCACAGATGGCGGCGCGCACGGCTACTGGATCGCGCCATTTATGGTACAGTCGCCGCCATGGAGCTGCACCAGGTCCGTTACTACGTGGCGCTGTGCAAGACGTTGAACTTCACGCGCGCCGCCGAGGCCTGCAACGTGACGCAGCCCGCTCTCACCCGCGCCATCCAGCGCCTCGAGGAGGAGCTCGGCGGCCCGCTCTTCCAGCGCGAGCGCAATCTGACGCAGCCGACCGAGCTCGGCCGCCTGATGCGGCCGCTGCTGGAGCAGACCCTAACGGCGGCCGAGGCGGCCAAGGAGCACGCCACCCGCTTCCGCAAGAGCGAGGTGGCATCGCTGCGGCTGGGCCTGGCGCCGACCATCTCCGGCCGCGTCGTCACCGCCTCGCTGCAGGAGCTGACGCGACGCATCCCGACGCTCGATCTCGAGCTCAAGATGGCCGACCAGGACGCGCTCATCGAGGCGCTGCTGCAGGGGGAGATCGCCGCGGCGTTCCTCGACCAGCGCAAGGACCTGCCGGAGCGCCTCAACAGCTGGGCCTTGTTCACGGAGCGCTATCGGCTCGCCTTTGCCCCGGCGCACCGCCTGGCGTCGCGCGACGCGATCGCGCTTGCCGCCCTTGACGGCGAGGCGCTGCTCGGCCGGCGCGGCTGCGACGCGACGATGCGGCTGCAGGAATTGTGCGCGGCGGCGCAGGTCGCGCCGCGGCTGCGCCATCTCAGCGACAGCGAGGAGCACATCCAGCATCTCGCCTTGGCCGGGCTCGGCATCGCGCTGGTGCCGGAGCATCTGCCGGTCTTGCCGGCGCTGGTGACCCGCCCGCTCGCCGAGCCGGCGTTGCAGCGAGCGGTCGTGCTCGCGGTGGTCAGCGGCCGGCGCTTCTCACCCGCGCTCGACGCCTTCATCCGGCTGACCCGGACGCGCGATTTCGTCCACGAGTTTGCCATCGCCGCCTGAGGGCCCCTCGGCGCGCAGCCCGTCGAGCACGCGGACGACCAGGGCCGGCTCCATGCGCCGCCGGAAATCGCAATCGACCTCCGCGTGGCGCACCACGCCGCGTCGATCGACGATGTAGGTCGCCGGTATCGGCAACAGCCATACGTCATGCGCGTTGCCGTGGCGCGCGCCGAGATCGAGGTCGAGGCGGCGATAGAGGTCGCGGATCGCGTCGGGCACGCGGAACACCAGGCCGAACTGCAGCCCGAGCCCGAGATCGACATCGCTCAGCACCTCGTAGCCGAGCGCATTGTCGCGCTTCGCCGCCGCGAGCGCCGCGCCCGTATCGGGCGTGATAGCGACGAGGCTTGCGCCGCGCGCCTCGATGTCCGTCACGGTTTGCTGCAGCGCCGTCAGCTCCGTCGTGCAGAACGGGCACCAGCCGCCGCGGAAGAAGCTGACCACCAGCGGCCCGCGCTCGAGCAGCGCCGGCGACGCGACGAAGCGCCCCTCGACATTGGGCAGGTCGAAATCGGGCATGCGCTCGCCGGCTTTGAGGCTGGTCTCGGTGAGCCCGCTCGCGACGAGCATCTGCACCAGCGCGTCATAAGCTTGCCTCACCTCGGGCGAGCGCTCGCACATTCGCCGCCACCGTTCGTCAAGCTTGTCGCGCAGGGACATCTCGGCAGACCTCGGCCCTTCGATGCGGTGCGAAAACAGCGCGTGCGCATCCGCTCTTCCACGCCCCGAGTATAGGTCAGGACCGCGATAGGCGGCACTCATGGAATCGATGTCGGAGAGGCATGGCCGGCGCGAGCGGCGATAAGCGTCGTGCATGGAAACCATAGGCACTCGGCATTTCCGCCGCTTGCCCGGCGCTGCCACAGTCACACACGACCGGACGAGGTCATCAGCAGGCATGCAGCACCCCGGCGCCCGCCGCATGCCGAAGCAACCACAGGGCGCCGACATGAAGGAGTACGACAATGTTCAGCAACCCCCGCTTCGCCGCTGTGGCGCTCGCCCTCGCGGTTTCCGGATTGGCCGGCACGGCCCATGCCTATGACGCCTTCGGCGGCGGCGACCGCGAGACGGTGATCCGCCAGTCGGCGAGGACCCCCGTCGCCACCGGCATGACCAAGGCGGACGACCGCTTCACCGTCGGCAGCAATGCCTGGACCGGCGACCGCGACGCGCTCATCACCACCAGCGCGTCGGTCGGTTTCGGCAAGCGCATGGTCGCGACGAACGCGCGCTGAGGCGCCCCGACAGTGCCCGACCGCTGCACACCCGTGGCGCGCGACGCGCTCCGGATGCCGGCGCGGGGATTTTCCACTCCATCGCCCGGCCGAACGCTGAAACCTTTCGGCGGGGCGAGCGAACAAGCGAGAGACACCGCGGGGACGTGCCATGAGAGCAGCACACCATCTTCTGATTGTCAGCCCCGAGCACTCGTCGCATCAATCGCCGCTGCGGCAGCTCGCCCTCTATGACGAGTTCGTGATCGGCTGGGCGGGCAGCGCGGCGCAGGCGCTGCAGCTCCTCGCGGAAAAGCAGCACACGGCGGTGGTGGTGGATGCGCCGCTGCCGGACCTGGACGAGGCCACGTTCTGCCGCCAGGCGCGGCGCCAAGGCGCGCGCATGCCCATGATGGTGCTGGGGTCCGGCGGCGAGGCGGCCATGATCCTGGCCCTCGAGGCGGGCGCCATCGACTATCTCGCCCGGCCGGTTCGCGCCAACGTGCTGATGGCGCGGCTGCGCGCGCATCTGCGCCAATACGAACACTGCGAGGCGGCATCGATCCCGATGGGGCGCTTCCTGCTGCGCGTCGGCGAGAAGCTGCTGCTGGACAGCGCGAGCGGCAAGGAGATCCGCCTCACCGCGCGCGAGACCGACCTGCTCAAATACCTGCATCGCGCCGGCGACCGCCCCGTGTCGCAATCGCGGCTGCTGACCGATGTCTGGGGCTACAATGCCGGCATCGACACGCACACGGTGCAGACTCACGTGCATCGTCTGCGCCGCAAGATCGGCGACGACCGGCGCACGGTCAGGCTGATCGTGACCGACGGTCACGGCTATCGGCTGGCATCCGTCGACGCGCAGCGCAGCGCCGCCTAGCCAATCCGACTCTCCCATTCGCTTGAGCTCGCGCGGCGCTGAGCGGGCGCGACGGGCGCCCGGATCCCCGACACGGCGAAGGCCCGCGGCATCACCGAGGAGCAGGTGGTGCGGGACGTACTGCTCGCGGCGCAGCCGACCAAGCAATTCGTCACGGTGGAGGAGGTGGCGGCGCTCGCCGCCTTTCTCGCCTCCGACGGGGCGGCATCGATCACGGGCGCGATCATTCCAGTCGACGGCGGTTGGACGGCGCACTGAGCGACAGGGAGGCTACCATGGACGTCGACACCAGCGTGACACAGCCCACCCAGGGCAAAGCGACCCAGCCGAAGATCGCGACCAGCAAGACGCCCGCGGTCGGGAAAGACCCGCGCGGGGCAGTAACGCCCGAGAAGCCGGTCGGGCAGATCGCCCTGGTGCTGCAGGGCGGCGGCGCGCTCGGCGCCTATCAGGCCGGGCCCTATCAGGGGCTGATGGAAGGCGGCATCGAGCCCGATTGGGTGATCGGCACCTCGATTGGCGCTATCAACGGTGCGCTGATCGCCGGGAATCCTCCCAAGCAGCGCGTCGAGCGGCTACAGGAATTCTGGGGCCGGGTCGGCAACCGCCGCGGCTTCGACGATGCCTGGTCGTCGGCATTCTTCACCGGCGCGCTCGCCAATCTGCACACCATTACGCAAGGCATGGCCGGCTTCTTCCAGGCCAATCCCCATGCGCCCTGGGGCCTCCATTTCCCGGTCGGCATCGAGCGCGCGGCGTTCTACACCACCGAGCCGCTCAAGCGCACGCTGGGCGACCTCGTCGATTTCGACCACCTCAACGGCCGGCACACGCGCCTCACCGTCGGCGCCGTCAGCGTGCGCAGCGGCGAGATGCGCTATTTCGACAGCCGCGACATGGCGCTCGGGCCGGCGCACATCATGGGCGTCCGGCGCGCTGCCGCCGGGCTTCCCGGCGGTACGCATCGACGGCGAGTCCTATTGGGACGGCGGCATCTACTCGAACACGCCGGTCGAAGTCGTGCTCGACGACAAGCCGCGCCGCGACTCGCTGATCATCTCCGTCAACATGTGGCAGCCCACCGGCTCCGAGCCCGGCACCATCTGGCAGGTGCTCGGCCGGCAGAAGGACATCCAGTATGCGAGCCGCGGCAAAAGCCATGTAATGCGGCAGGAGCAGATCCATCGCCTGCGCCATGTCATCCGCGAGCTCGGCAGTCGGTTCTCCGACGCGGAGCTCCCGAGGTGCGCGCGCTGCTGGGCTACGGCTGCGCCACGACCATGCATCTCGTGAACCTGCTGTCGCCGCGGCTCGACCGCGAGGACCACACCAAGGACATCGATTTCACGCACGCGGGCATCCGCACCCGCTGGCAGGCAGGCTACGAGCACGCCCAGCGCGTCATCGTGGAGCAGCCCTGGGTCTGCCAGGTCGATCCGCTGCAGGGCGTGCTGATCCACGAATCGTCGGAAGAGTGAGCATAACGTCCGGGCGTCGAAACGGGAGCCAAACGGACCCTGGGCTTCGTCTATGTCGTCTTCCTCCCCTCCGTCATCACCAGAAGCTGCCGGCGATGGAGACGGCACGATGAGCGCCGTGCCCCGCCGTAGTCCGCATCTCGTCCGCGACGCTCGCGCGGATTGGCGGCGATGGAGCGCGGGCGAGCGGGTCGCCGCCTGCACCTTGGCGGCCCTCTTCGGCGCCGGCGGGCCCGTTTTGCTGGTTGTCCTCGCACGGCCCTGGCCCATGTAACGTCAGAGGAGGCGTGACATGTCCCTCTCCATCCCCATCCTCTACGGCTCGGTCCGCGAAGCCCGCCAGGGCATCAAGGCCGCGCGCTTCATCGACGGCCAGCTGCAGCGCCGCGGCCACGAGACCACGCTGGTCGACGCCGCCGAGCTGCGCCTGCCGCTGCTCGACCGCATGTACAAGGAATATGAGAAGGGCCAGGCGCCCGACGTGCTGGAGCGGCTGGCGCGGCTCTACCGCGCCGCCGACGCCTTCGTCATCGTCAGCGGCGAGTACAATCACGGCATCCCGCCGGCGCTCAAGAACATGCTCGACCATTTCCTCGAGGAGTATTTCTTCCGCCCCTCGGCCATCGTCTGCTACTCCGCGGGCGCGTTCGGCGGCGTGCGCGCCGCCATGCAGCTGCGCATGACGCTGGCCGAGCTCGGCATGTCCAGCATTCCCTCGCTCTTCCCCGTTCCGCACGTGCAGGACGCGTTCGACGTCTCCGGCCGCGCCAACAATCCGGCGTTCGAGCAGCGCGTCGGCCGCTTCATCGCCGAGCTCGAATGGTATGCCGAGGCGTTGAAGCACGCGCGCGAGCGCGGCGTCCCCTACTGATCGGGGTCGAGCCGATCAGGTCGATGATCTGATCCGGCACCACTGTGCTCGGTCAGACGCGTGTTGGTCCGCCTTCGATGGAAGAGCGGTCCGCCCGGCTTGTCCCTCAAGCGATTTGATGGCGCGGGTCAGCACCGGCCGCCGCCGGCGACTGCGCGTGACGATCTCGACGGCCTCCCGCACTCACACGGATGCGTGACCTCACGCAGTCATGAGCGTGGTTGAGCGGTACCCGGAGATAGGGTGAGCCCGGCCAGCAAAGGCGGAGTGTTCATGCCGAATCCGCGCTGCCGCGCCCGTGGTCTCCAATGCGGAGACAACGCCTCAAACACAACACCTTGGAGGGTTTCATGTCTGCGTTCCGCAATGCTCTGCTCGGATTTGCCGCGCTCGGCGCGATGGCGGCGCCGGCCTTGGCGCAAGCGCCGACGTCCTATGACGGCGTCATGCTCTTTTACCCGGACACCGGCCGGATGGTGATGGGCCATGTCGACAAGGCGTCGATGGACATGGCGATGAAGCATGCCAAGCCGCTGAACGGCCCGGTCATGATCGTGATGTCCGGCGGCAAGGCCTACATCGTCGACAACATGATGGACAAGATGCCCGACGGGTCGCGCATGATCGACTATTTCGACAAGCGCACCTACGGCAACTTCTGATCGCCGACGGCACGCGGCAAGCGACAGGCAAGCCCGGGCATTTCGCCGGCGGACGCTCCGCCGGCGCGGTGCCCGGGTCGCCCTGACGTCATTCCGCGCCCATTCGATCGGCGGGTGGAACACCGGACGGCGCGCCGTGTTGTCTTGATGCGCGCGGTTTCCCGGCTTTCGTCGCCGAGTTGGGCCGCGCCAATGCCGCCGCGATGAGACGACGATGCTTTCGCCGAGGCCGTAACAACGCTGCTCTCGGGGTTCGCTGCCCGGGGAGAGGCCGATGCGCGCCCTCAAGATCGCCGGCTTGATCCTGGCCGGGCTGGCGCTGCTGGCCGGCGCGGCGATCGCCGCCCTGGTCATCGGCGGCGGCACGCTGGTCGCCGAGCTGATCGAGAGCCGGGCCTCGGCCGCGCTGGCGCGGCGCGTGACGATCGGCCACCTCGACATCCGCTGGGGCCGTCCGCTGCGCATCACGGCCGAGGACATCCATGTCGCCAATGCGCCCTGGGGCTCGACCCCCGACATGCTCGCCGCCAAGCATCTCGAGCTGGAGCTCGACCCGAGCGCCCTGCTGCGTCTGAGCCTGCGCATCCGGCGCCTCGTCCTCGACGAACCTGCGGTATTCCTGGAGATTTCGGCCGAGGGCAAGCGCAATTGGACGCGCTCGGGCGAGCCGAGCGCGCTGTCGCCGCTGAGCCGCGTCGCCGAGATCGGCGAGGCCGCGCTGCGCCACGGCCGTTTCCATTTCCGCAACGCGCAGAGCGGCGCCGAGACGGACGTCGCGGTCGACGAGCTATCGGCCAAGACGCCCGATGCCGACAGCCCGATCCAGATCGCCGCGGCCGGCGTCTTTCAGCGGCAGCCCTTCGCCTTGTCGGCGACGTTCGCGCCGCTGGCGCGGCTGCAAGCCCGGCGCGAGCCCTACCCCGTCAAGCTCGACGGCCATCTCGGCACCAACAATTTCCTCGTCGAAGGCACCATCGGCGATCCCTTCGCCCAGACGCCGCTGGCACTGCGCGTCGACCTCAAAGGCCAGAACATCCAGGAGCTTCTGGCGACGCTCGGTGTGCCCGTGCCGAAAATGCCGATCTACCGCCTCGCCGGCGAGATGCGACGCGATGGCGCACAATGGCGCTTCAACCGCGTCACCGGGCATATCGGCGACAGCCATGTCGGTGGCGACATCCTCGTCGACGAGGGCGGCACCGTGCCCTATATCCGCGCCGATCTCACCGCCGAATACCTCGATCTCGCGGATCTCCGGGGCTTCTACGGCGGCGACCCCAACAAGCGCCCGCAAGAGGCGCGGCGCGACCCCGGCGACCAGGGCCGCGCCATCCCGGATCTGCGCCTGCCCATCGGCAAGCTGCTCGGCCTCAACGCCGACGTCTCGCTCGATGCGCCGCGAGTGAAACCGATCGCCGGGCTCCCCTTCGAGCGCGTCGCCTTCAGCCTCTCGCTCAAGGATGGCACCTTGCGCATCAACCCGGCGCGCGTCGCCATCACGCGCGGCGAGGTGCTCGGCGATCTCGAATACCGCTCGACCGCGAGCCCGCCGCGCCTCCGCGCCGATATCGACATCAGCCACATCGACCTGCATCGGCTGCTCGCCGGGACGAATATCCGCGACGACCTGAAGCAGACAGCCGGCGTGCTCGGCGGCTTCGCCAAGCTCGAATCGGCGGGGACGACGCAGCGGCAGATCCTGGCCGGCCTGCGCGGCGATATCGGGCTCTTCCTGCAGGGTGGCCGCCTGAGCTCCTCGCTCGCCCGCATGTTCGAGCATGACATCGCCGAGGCGCTGGGCCTCGTGCCGACCAGCCATCAGCCGCACCCCATCAACTGCCTGATCGCACGCTTCGCCGTGCGCGACGGCGCGGCGACGGCGACGACGCTGCTGCTCGACACCGACGAGACCGTCGTCACCGGCCAGGGCAACATCAACCTCGCCGACGAGACCTTCTTCCTCGACCTCGCGCCTTATCCCAAGCGCCACGGATCGAGCCGTTTCGGCGCGCCGCTGGAGATTCGCGGCACCTTCGCCAAGCCGGAGATCGCCTCCGAGAAGGTCGGGCTCGCCAAGCGGCTGGGCGCCGCCATCGGGCTGCTCACGCCGCCCGCCGTGCTGCTGCCGATGGTCGACACCGGCCTCGGCGAGAAGAACAAATGCCGGGACGCCTTCGCCGTGTCGCCGCCGGTGGGCGAAGGCAGCTCGGCGCCGTGGCGGCGATGAGGCGCCGCTGATGGCGGCGCCGTGCCGCGTGGCGGGTCAGCGCGCCGGGACGAAGCTCACCGAGAACACGGCACCGCCACCGGCGCGGTTCTCGACCGCGATCGATCCGGCATGCGCCTCGACGATGCGCGAGACGATGGAGAGGCCGAGCCCGGCATTGCCGGAGCGGCGGCGGTCGCGCCGCCAGAAGCGGCGGAAGATGAGGTCGCGCTCGCTCTCGGGGATGCCCGGCCCATCATCGAGCACGCGCGCCATGCCTTGCTCGGTGACTTCGATCTCGACCGTCGTTCCCGCAGGCGTGTGATGGATCGCGTTCTCGGCCAAGTTGCGGATCGCCTGGAACAGGGTTTCCGGATTGCCCCTGATCCACACCGGGCCCTTCGCGCCGGTAAGGGCGATGCTTTTGTCCTGCGCCAGCGCCAGCGGCGCCATGAAGCTCGCGACCTCCGCGCACACGCTCTGCAGGTCGGCCTTCTCGGCGGGATCGACGACGAAGCTCTCGAGCTCGGCGATGTCGAGGAGCTGGCTGACGATCCGGCTCATGCCGGCGATGTCCTGGCGCAGCGCCTCGCGCACGGGCTGGTCGGCGAGCGTGTCGATGCGCGCGCGCAGGACGGTGAGCGGTGTACGCAGTTCATGCGCGGCATCGGCGGTGAATTCGCGTTGCGTGCGGAAGCCGCGCTCCAACCGCTCGAGCGCTTGGTTGACGGCGCTGACCAGCGGCAGGATCTCGCGCGGGATGTCCGCCGTCGGCAGGCGCACCTCGGTGCGCGCCGGGCTGATCGTCTGCGCCGTGTCGGAAGCCTTGAGCACCGGGCGCAGCGCTCGGCGGAAGATGGCGATGTCGATCGCCAGCAGCAGCAGCAGGATCGGCAGGGTGATCCAGCCGACGCGCGGGAAGAAATCGGCGACGATGTCGTCGATCAGCACGTCGCGGTGCGAGAGGTCCTGCGCCACCTGGATCCACACCGTCTGGCCGCCGACCTGCTTGGGGACGCTCGCGCCATAGATCACGGCGTCGCCGCTACGCGTCTCCAGGAAAGACGGGCCGGACGCGCGCCGGTCGTCCGGGAAGATCGGTGCGTGATCGGCTAGCGAGGTGAAAAGGGTCTTGCCCGCGGCGTCGAGCACCGCATAGGCGTAACGGCCATAGCTCTCCGAATACAGTTCCTCCAACCCGGCAGGAAGACGGAGCGACCAGGCGCCGTCGGGGCCGGCATCGAGATAGCGCGCGATGGTGTCGGCATGGGCGCGCAGCGCGCGATGCTGCAAGTCGGTCGCCGTCGTGCTGAGCAGCCAATAGAGCGCGAGCGGCATGCAGATCGACGTGATGCCGATGGCGATGACGTGCAGCGAGATGATGCGCGAGATGATCGATTTGAAGCGGATCACCGCTCGCGGTCCTCGGCGATGAGGTAGCCGACGCCGCGGATGGTGTGGATCTGCACCTTGCCGCCGGCATCGGCGAGCTGCTTGCGCAGGCGGTGGATGTAGACCTCGACGGCATTGGAGCCGACATCGGCGGAGAGGCCGAAGAGATGGTCCTCGACGAGCTTCTTCGACACCACGCGGCCGCTGCGCCGCATCAGGATCTCCAGCACGGCGACCTCGCGGGCGGAGAAGAATTGCGGCTGGTCGTCGACAAACGCCTGCCGCGCCTCGGTATCGAAGGCGACATTGCCGACGCGCAGCAGCTGGCCGAGCAAGTCGCCAGGCCGCCGCAGCAGCGCCTGCAGCCGCGCCACCAGCTCCTCGAAGGCAAAGGGCTTGGCGAGATAATCGTCGGCGCCGCTGCGCAGCCCTGCGACGCGGTCGTGCACCCCGCCGCGCGCCGTGAGCACCAGCACCGGGGTCGCATCCTTGCGCTCGCGCACCTCGCGCAATACCGCGAGCCCGTCGCCGTCCGGCAGGCCGAGATCGAGCACGACCGCCGCGTAGCGCGTCGTCGCCACCGCCGCCCGCGCCTCGCCGGCCGTCGCGACTACATCGGCGGCGAAGCCCACGGCCTCGAGCCCCTTGACCAGGAGCTGAGCGAGATCGTTGTTGTCTTCGACCACAAGCAGTCGCATGGAGGCGGCGGTGCTCCCGATTGTCGATGCGTGTCGCGAAATTGTAGCACGTGGCGGCGCAATCTGGCGCGGCTCTACGCCACGGTGTCATTCTCGCGCAAGGCCGCCGTCAGCTTCGCGTAAGGCGCTTCGACTATTGATTGATGACACTCATCGCCTGTGGAGAGGAGTCGACGCTTGCAAGACCTGCTGCCCTCGCCCCTGTCCCGCCTATCGCGGCCGCTGCCGCGGCGCGTCCAGCTGGCGATCTTGGGAGGGGCGGCGCTGGCGATGGCGGTGCTGCTGCTCGTCGTGCCGGCGATCCGCACGCATCTCGGCGCACCGCCGGAGGTGGCGGCAGCGCCGCCGGCGCCCGGGACCTTCCGCCCGACCGATGCGCAGTGGTCGAGCCTCAAGCTCGCGCCGGTCGAGGAAATGACCTTCCGCGCCGAGCGGGTGACGGACGGCAAAATTGCCAACAATGACGACACGACGACGCCGGTGTTTTCGCCTTATTCCGGCCGCGTCACCAAGCTCTTTGTCAAAGCAGGGGATCACGTCGACAAGGGCGATCCGCTGCTGGCGATCGAAGCCTCGGAATTCGTCCAGGCGCAGAATGACCTGATCAGCGCGGCCGCGGCGCTCAGGAAGGCGCGTTCGCAGCTCAACCTCGCGGAGATCAATGAGAAGCGCCAGCACGAGCTCTATGACGCCAAGGCCGGCGCCCTCAAGGACTGGGAACAGGCGCGGGCCGACCTTGCCGGCGCGCAAAGCGATTTCCGCTCGGCCGGAACGGCCCTGGCCGCGGTGCGCAACCGGCTGCGCATTCTCGGCAAGAGCGACGCCGAGATCGCCGCCCTCGAAACCGCGCGCGAGACGGTCCAGCAGATGGGCGCGGAGGCGGTCGTCACCGCGCCGATCAGCGGCACCGTGACCCAGCGCCAGGTCGGGCTCGGCCAGTACATCAACAGCGCGTCGAACGGCGCCTCCAATCCGATCTTCTCGATCGGCAATCTGTCGACCCTCTGGCTGCTCGCCAATGTGCGCGAGACGGACGCGCCGCTGATGCGCCTGGGGGCAGCGGTCGATGTGCGCGTGCTCGCCTATCCCGGCCGCGTATTCAAAGCCAAGCTCACCTATGTTGCGCCTGCGATCGACCCCAACACGCACCGTCTTCCCGTACGCGCCGAGGTCGAGAACCCCGACGGTGCGCTGAAGCCGGAAATGTTCGCGAGCTTCAGCATCAGCACCGGCGGCGACGAGACCGCGCCGGCGGTGCCCGAGGATGCTGTCGTCTACGAAGGCAAGACCGTGCGGGTCTGGGTGGCGCGCGACGACAAGTCGCTGGAGCTGCGCCAAATCCGCGTGGGCCGCAGCAGCGATGGCAAGGTCGAAGTGCTCGCCGGGCTCGTTCCCGGCGCGAAGGTGGTGACCAGCGGCGCGGTCTTCATCGATCGCGCCGCCAAGGGCGATTGACCCGGTTCGGCGGCAGCGAGATAGCGAATCATGAATGGTATCGTCGCATTTGCCCTGAGACAGCGGGTCCTCATGGTGGTCCTTCTGGCGCTCCTGTTCGGCGCCGGGATCTTGAGCTTCATCAAGCTCAACATCGAGGCCTATCCCGATCCGGTGCCGCCGCGCGTCGACATCGTGACGCAGAGCACCGGGCAATCGGCGGAGGAGATCGAGCGCTACATCACCATTCCGATCGAGATCCAGATGAGCGCCATCCCGCATGTCACCGCCGTGCGGACGATCTCGCTCTTCGGGCTCTCCGATGTGAAGGTCTATTTTACCTACGACTTCACCTATGAGCAGGCGGAGCAGTGGGTGATCAACCGCCTGTCGCAGCTTTCGCCGCTTCCCAACGCCGCGATACCGCAAATCTCGCCGGACAGTCCGATCGGCGAGATCTACCGCTTCCGCGTGGTCGGGCCGCCGGGCTATTCGGTCATGGACCTCAAGACCATCGAGGACTGGATTCTCCAGCGCCGGTTCAAGGCGGTGCCCGGCGTCATCGATGTGACGGGATGGGGCGGCAAGACCAAGACCTATGATGTCACCATCGACCGCAACAAGCTCGTCGATTACGGCCTCACGCTCCAACAAGTCCTGCAAGTTCTCAACAACAGCAACATCAACGTCGGCGGCCAGACCCTCAATATCGGCGAACAGTCGGCGGTCGTGCGCGGCGTCGGCCTCATTCACTCGATGGACGGCATCCGCAACACCATGCTGACCGCAAACAACGGCGCGCCGGTGCTGCTGAGCGACGTCGCCACCATCTCCGTCGGCCACCAGCCGCGCCTCGGCATCGCCGGCCAGGACGGCGACGACGACATCGTCCAGGGCATCGTTCTCATGCGGCGCGGCGAGCAGAGCAAGCCCACCATCGAGCGCGTCGAGGCGGAGGTGGCGAAGATCAACGGCTCGGACATCCTGCCGCCCGGCGTGCACATCGAGAAGATCTACGACCGCAGCGAGCTGATCAGCGTCACGACACAGACCGTGCTGCACAACATGATCTTCGGCATCGTGCTCATCTTCGTCGTGCAGTTCCTTTTCCTCGGCAATTTGCGCAGCGCCGTCGTCGTCGCCGCCACCGTCCCTTTCGCGCTGTTCTTCGCCGTCTGCATCATGGTGCTGCGCGGCGAGTCGGCGAACCTGCTGTCGGTCGGCGCCATCGACTTCGGCCTCATCGTCGACGCCACCGTGATCATGGTCGAGAACATCTTTCGCCATCTCTCGGGCGGGGTCGTCGCGCGGCCCGAGCGCGCGAGGCGCCTCGCCGCGGCCAAAAGCGCCGGATTTACCGGCAGGCTCGGTTCGATCCTGGTTGCCGCACAGGAGGTCAACCGCTCGATCTTCTTCTCGGCTGCGATCATCATTGCGGGCTTCGTGCCCCTTTTCACGCTGTCCGGCGTCGAAGGCCACATCTTCGGACCGATGGCCAAGACCTACGCCTATGCGATCGCCGGCGGCCTCATCGCCACCTTCACGATTTCGCCGGCGCTCAGCGCTCTGTTGCTGCCGGACCAGGTGAGCGAGGGCGAGACCTTCGCCGTGAGCGGGCTGCGCCGGCTCTATTCGCCGATCGTCGCGTTTGCGCTCGCCAACCGCGTATTGACTTTGGGCGGCGCCGGCCTGCTGTTCGCCATCGCGCTTCTCGCGGTGCGCTCGCTCGGCCTCGAGTTCCTGCCCCATCTCGAGGAGGGCAACCTCTGGATCCGTGCGACGATGCCGCCGTCGATCTCGCTCGAGAAAGGGAATGGCTATGTCAACCGCATGCGGGAAATCATCAGGAGCTTCCCGGAAGTGGAGAGCGTCGTCTCGCAGGACGGCCGGCCCGACGACGGCACCGACGCCACCGGTTTCTTCAACGCGGAGTTTTTCGCTCCGCTGAAGCGCTACGACACATGGCCCAGCGGCGTCGGCAAGGAGAAGCTGACCGAGCAGATCAACCAAGCGCTCGAATCGGAGTTCCCCGGCGTCGAGTTCAATTTCTCGCAATACATCGAGGACAATGTCGAGGAGGCGGCGTCGGGGGTCAAGGGCGAGAACTCGGTCAAGCTCGTCGGCAACGACCTCGGAACGCTCGAGAAGACGGCCGCCAAGATCAGGGACGTCATGAAGACAGTGCCGGGAATTAGCGACCTCGCCGTCTTCAATTCGCTCGGTCAGCCGACCATCAAGATCGACATCGACCGGGCGCGGGCGGCGCGCTATGGACTGGCGCCCGGCGATATCAATGCGACGGTCCAAGCGGCGATCGGCGGCCAGGCCGCCGGCAACCTCTACGAAGAGGGCAGCGACCGCAATTTCCCGATGATCGTTCGCCTTGCCCCGGAATACCGTCGAAGCCTCGACGTCATCCGCCGCATCACCGTCGGCGCGCAGAACCCGAGCGGCAGCGGCGTCGTGCAGATCCCGCTGAGCGATATCGCCAATGTGAGCCTGGTGTCGGGCGCCTCCTTCATCTACCGCGAGAACCAGGAGCGCTATATCCCGATCAAGTTCAGCGTCCGCGGGCGCGACCTCGGCAGCGCTGTGCAAGAGGCCCAGCAGAAGGTTGCCGAACAAGTCAAGCTCCCCGGAGGCTATCGCCTCGAATGGGTAGGCGAGTTCGGCGAGCTCAAGGAGGCGCTCGAACGCCTCGAATTCGTGGTTCCGCTCAGCCTTGCCCTTATCTTCGTGCTGCTCTTCGTCAACTTCGGCTCGCTCACCGACACGCTGCTCGCGGGGAGCGTGATGCCGATGGCGCTGATCGGCGGCGTCTTCGCCCTCTATCTCACGGGCACTCCCTTCAGCGTCTCGGCCGCGATCGGCTTCGTCGCGCTGTTCGGGATCTCGGCCATGGATGGGATCATCGTGCTCGCTTATTACGGCCGGCTCATCGATGCCGGCCTGGACCGAACCGAAGCGATCTTGCGCACGGGCGAAACGCAGATGCGGCCGGTGCTGATGACCTGCATCGCCGCCTGCGCCGGCCTCCTGCCGGCGGCCATTTCCACCGGCATCGGCGCGCAGGTGCAGCGTCCGCTGGCGATCGTCGTGGTCGGCGGCATCCTCTTGGCCCCCGTGCTCATCCTGATTGTCCTCCCCGTGGCAATCGACGCCTTCTCGCGGCGTGCCGAGTTCAGGGTCGCGGACGAGGCCCAGTCGCACGCCGCCGAATGATGGCCATCGGAAACCCCATGGTCCACCGCTCCGCAACATATGCGCGAAGGCTCTGCGCGGCTCTCGCGCCGCTGCTGCTGGCGGGCTGCGCGGTCGGTCCGGATTTTCATCGACCCGCGGCGCCGGGCGTCGAAGGCTACACGCCCGAGCCGCTCGCGGAGCAGACCGCGTCAGCCGATGTTGCCGGCGGGGAGGCGCAGCGGTTCATAAGGGATATGGACATTCCCGGCCAGTGGTGGACGCTGTTCCATTCCGAGCCGCTCAACGCCCTCATCGAGCAAGCGCTCGCGGCCAATCCCAACGTGCAGGCCGCCCAAGCGGCGTTGCGCGTTGCCTGGGAAAACGTCTATGCCCAGCAAGGCGCCTATTACCCCAGTGTCCAGGCCAGCTTCTCGCCAAGCCGGAACAAGACCGCGACAGGGGCCCTGTCTCCGGCATCGGCATCGGGCAATCCGTACTTCAGCCTCTATACCGCTCAGGTGAGCGTGTCCTATGTGCCGGACGTGTTCGGTCTCAACAGGCGCACGGTCGAAGGATTGGCGGCGCAGGCGGAGGTGCAGCGCTATCAGCTCGAAGCCACATACCTCACGCTCACCTCGAACGTGGTGGCCGCCGCGGTGCAGGAAGCATCGTTGCGCGGCCAGATCGAGGCGACCGAGGAGATCATCAAGCTCGAGACCGAACTCCTGGAATTGTTCCGGCGGCAATACGCGCTCGGACAGATCGCCATGGCGGACGTGGCGGCGCAGGAAGCGACGCTGGCGGCGGCGGAGTCGACGCTTCCGCCGCTGCAGAAACAGTTGGCGCAACTGCGCGACCTTCTGACGGCGCTTGCCGGTCGTTTCCCCAGCGAGGAGGTGAAGGAACGGTTCGAGCTCTCGACCATGCAACTGCCGCAAGAATTGCCGGTCAGCCTGCCGTCGACGCTGGTCGAGCATCGCCCGGATGTGCGGGCGGCGGGGGCAAACTGGCATGCGGCCAGTGCGCAGATCGGCGTCGCCATCGCCAATCGGCTGCCCAATCTCACCATCACCGCCAGCGACGGCAGCGCGGCGAACCGGCTCGGCGATCTGTTTCTTCCGGGCACCGGCTTCTGGAGCCTGGCCGCCACTCTGACGCAACCGGTCTTCGAGGGCGGCGCCCTGCTACACCGGGAGCACGCTGCCAGAGCCGCTTACGAACAGGCGGCGGCCGAATATCGCGGCGCGGTCGTCACCGCTTTCCAGAACGTGGCTGATACGCTGCGTGCGCTCCAATCCGACGCCAATGCCGTGAAAGCGGCGCTGCGCGCCGAGCGCGCCGCCGCCACGAGCCTCGCCATCGTGCGCACGCAACTCCGGCTCGGGCAAGTCAGCTACTTGGTGCTGCTCAATGCGGAGCAGACCTATCAAACGGCGCGCCTCAATCTCGTGCAGGCGCAGGCGAGCCGCTTTGCCGACACCGCGGCGCTGTTCCAGGCGCTGGGCGGCGGCTGGTGGAACCGCGCCGACGTCGCGGCCCAAGACGATCATCGCTAGCCGCAGCCTCCAATCGGGCGCCGCATTTTTTCGACATCGCCGCTCGCGATGCTTGACAAACGCAGGACCGTCAATTTATGTGCGCATGGTTGCGACGACTTAGCGTATCGCGGCTCATGTTCAACGCCAGAGAGCAAGATGGATAGCCACCCTAGTCGTGCCACCGTCATCGCCGTTCGTGCGGCGGTAGCGGCGGCTTCCAAGGACACGAATGTCCCCTGCTGCGCGCAGGGTGACCAGGAGAAGGCCTCCATCGCATAGTCCTTCTCCGGTTCACCTCGAAGCCGCAACAGGGCGGCGGAAAGAAGGTGAACCATGAGGGATACCCTCGCATTGGCCCTGGTTCGGGCCGAGCTTTGCCGGGACGCCGCGATGCGGCACCGGCTCAATGAAGTGCAACCGCGCGGCGGTCCGCGTGCCGCCCTCGGCAGAATGCTCTGCTTCATCCGCCGGACGCCTGCCAAGCCGCGGCATGAGCGCCGGACGGCGTCGGAACCCTCCTCGCCCGACTAGCCAGACGCTACCGCAGACTTTGCACCGCGAGTAATGCCGGCGGGCGCCTTCGCTCGCCCGGGTTAGCGAGCGGTCGGCATCAGCCGCCCGTCGGGACAAACGCGTGTCGAGCGCGGCACGAGTTCGAGGAGTTGTGCCATGAGCATTAAGCAATCACCGATTCACGCCATGCCCGGCGGGGTGTCGGCAGGCGCGCAGCTCGATGAGGCGCATATCGGTGACATCAGCGGTGCGCTCGGCACAATCCTGCAGGGCGATGTCGCGCCGCGCCTCGGCTGGCGGGCCCGGCTGAGGACGCTCCTCGCCATTCTCGGCCCCGGCCTGATCGTCATGGTCGGCGACAACGACGCCGGCGCTTTCAGCACCTATGCTCAGGCCGGCCAGAACTACGGCACGACGCTGCTGTGGACGCTGCTCCTGCTCATCCCGGTGCTTTATGTAAACCAGGAGATGGTGCTGCGCCTCGGCGCCGTCTCGGGCATCGGCCATGCCCGGTTGATCTTCGAGCGGTTCGGCAGGTTCTGGGGCGCCTTCAGCGTCATCGATCTCTTCCTGCTCAACGCGCTGACGGTCGTGACCGAGTTCATCGGCATCACCCTGGGTCTCGATTATCTCGGCGTGCCGAAGCTGTGGGGCGTGATCGGCGCGGCGGCGCTCATCGGAGCTGCGGCCAGCACCGGCAATTTCCGCCGTTTCGAGCGTTTCGCGCTGGGCCTTGTCTTCGGCAGCTTGCTGCTAATTCCGGTGTTTCTCATGATCCATCCGCCGGCCAGCCAGATGGCGCACGACTTCTTCGTGCCGAAAATGCCCGCGGGAACCGCGCTGAACGAGGTGATGTTGCTGATCATCGCGATCGTCGGCACGACGGTTGCTCCGTGGCAGCTGTTCTTTCAGCAGAGCTACGTCGTCGACAAGCGCATCACGCCGCGCTTCATCGGCTATGAGCGCGTCGATCTGTGCATCGGCATCGTCATCGTCATCGTCGGCGCCATCGCGATCATGGCGTTCACGTCCGCCACATTCACCGGCCGGCCCGAGTTCGGGAATTTCACCGACGCCGGCGCGGTCTCGCTTGGAATGGAGCGGTATTACGGCCGCTTACCGGCCGTCCTGTTCACGCTGGCGCTGGTCGATGCCTGCATCATCGGCGCTTGCGCGGTGTCGCTGGCCACCGCCTATGCTATCGGCGACGTCTTCGCGCTGCGTCATTCGCTGCACCGGAAGCCGGGCGAGGCCAAGGGTTTCTACGCCATCTATTTCGGCCTCGTCGCGCTGGGCGCGGCGCTGGTCCTCGCCCCGGGGGTCCAGCTCGGCCTGCTCACCAACGCCGTCCAGGCGCTCGCCGGCGTGCTGCTGTCGGGCGCCAGCGTGTTCCTGCTGCTGCTCTGCAACGACCAGGCCGTGCTCGGCCCCTGGGTGAACGGGCGCTGGCTCAACCTCTTCACCGGCGCCGTGGTCGCGGTCCTGGTGATGCTGTCGGTCGTCCTGACCGCGTCGGTTCTATACCCCGCCATTTCCGACGCCGTGATTCTGGCGATCCTCATCGGCGGCAGCGTCATCGCCCTCGCCGCCAGCGGCGGCGTGACGCTTGTCAAGCATCGTCGCGGCCGAACGACAAGGGCGTCCATGCCCGATCGTCCGTCGCGCGAGACATGGCGGATGCCGCCGCTCGGCGAACTGCCGCCGACGCCGCTGACGCCGCTCAATCGCATCTGGCTCGGCGTCCTGCGCGGCTATCTCGTCGTCGCCGGCGGGCT
>Ga0073928_10002074_pt1 | contig 35972 bp, 32 predicted proteins | sample PaiPotPPA55metaG_FD_76969 | JGI IMG/M metagenome (GOLD analysis project Ga0073928, IMG submission 76969) | Iron sulfur acid spring bacterial and archeal communities from Banff, Canada, to study Microbial Dark Matter (Phase II) - Paint Pots PPA... ... | reverse complement strand
TCTCCTGGCGGATGGTGTTGGGGTCTTCGATGAACTCCACCTCGTCCATCTGCTTGAGCACCTCGGAAACGGCGCGGGCCAGCACGTTGACTTTGTCCCGGCTCAGTCTCACAGCACCGCCTTGTATTTCCGCACTAGTTCGGTCTTCACCTTGCGAAACATTTCCTGGTAGTTGGCCCCGGAGTTGCGCATTTCGTCCGAGTAGGCTTCGAGGATGACACGCACTTCGTCGTTGATGCGGTCCTCCAGCGACAGTTCGTCAACCAAAGCGGCATTTACGCGCTCGGTAACCGCGGGAACCGCGGCGGTCTCGATGAACTTGCCAGCAATCAGTTTCTTGGTGACTTCGCGGGCCAGATAGCCCACATATTCTTTCGACAAAAGCATGAGTGGATTGGACGTCCCGCGTACAACCGCTTGTCAGTATGAACCAAAAAGTGTAACACAGCGGCAGCCAGAGCGGAGCTCTGGTCCGCAGATCTAGGACCGGTCGGCAATAAAACTCAGCATGTATTTTCTTTTACGCGCGAAGCGTACCTGCGAAGGATCCACCCGCTGGCGCTCCTACTTGCCAAAGCTGGCTAGCAGCGTCTCAACGATCGCAGCGACGAGAAAGATAAATACAAAGTACGTGGCAACGCGGCTGGCAGAATTATCTTCTCTAATTTCAGACATTATTCCTCGCACGATTCGAATTTTGGATGACCCGGCTACAACAGATCACGGGCAGGATTATACACGCTCGCGCCGCCCAGTTACGGGACTTGAGTCGGAACCGGATCGCGCAGAATATACACAAACTGCCTGATCTCGTGGCGCTGGCGTTCCCTCTCCTGCGCGGACTCCCTGGCAATCTGATCGCAGCGCTGGAGCTCCGCTTCGGCCTTGGCAGCGTCTCCGGCCTGCCGATAAGCCTGAGCCAGACGGTAATGCGCCTCTTGCATCTTCGGAGCCGCCTGAATGGCCTGCTGATAATCGGAAGTCGCTTTCGGATAATCCTTCTGCTCGGAATGAAGAATTCCGAGTTGAAGGTAAGCCTCACCGAACTTCGGATCGAGATGAATCGCGCGCTCCAGTAACCATTCGATCTGCGTGATGCGAGCCGGATCCTGCGACTCGGCCCGCCGCTTCCAAAGGCCAATCGCGTAGTAGTAGTTCGCTTCCGCATTGTCCGGTTGCTGCGTGACGAAACGTTTCAATTTTTCGACAATTTTCTCAGACAGCGGGGTCTCCGAGTTTTGAAGTTTTCCCAGGAATAGATACGGGATTGAATCCTTGGGATCCAGGTCAGACGCTTCGCAGATTCGCTGAACCGCCTGATCGTAGGACCCCAGAGAAAACAGCGCTACACCCAATCCGATCAGCATGCGGACAGAATTGGGGAACCTGCGCTTGCCTTCAGTGAAAACCTGCAGGGCAGGTTCGGGAGCGTGGTGAAGCAGAAGTTCGGATCCCCAATCAAAAAGATACGGCTCGCGCGGATCCAACTCTGCCGAGCGATGGTACTCGCGCACAGCGTCCAAGGGATTGCCTAATTTCTCCTGCGCATCGCCAAGCAGATGGTGGAGTTCGGCTATGTCGTGATGCATGACCAATGCCTTCGCCAGGTCGCGCGAACGCTCGTAATTGCCGGCGTGCGCGTAAGCGAGCGCGAGGTCGTAGGAGCTTTCGTAGTCACTGGGCTTGAGATCCCCGGCTCGCTCCAGGTAGGGAATCGCGTCGCGCGCTTGTCCGTTCTCGTCCAGGAGTTTGCCCAGGAGGTGATTCGATTCAAAGTTGCCGGGATCGCGTTCCACACTCTCGCGTAACAATTTTTCTTTCCCGAACGCGGCGACCGAGGGCTCAGGCGCTTTGCCGAGCGAAACCGTTTCTTTGGCGAGCGATTCCCGGGCTCGCACAACCGTGTCGGAACCATGACCGCCGAGACTTGTGGTATCCGTCACTCCAGCAACCGCGAATTGCGGCTCGTCAAAAAATTGCGGGGTTTGCGTCGAAGCTGGTTGTGACGTTGTGCTTTTCTCCGGCAGCAGAACAAGATCGAGATTCTTGGCTTCATGTGGCGCCAGGAAGAGTGCCGGGATTTCGGTATCTCTGTATCCGGCCATCTCGGCACGCAGCACATACACTCCGCCGCTGACGGCAACATTGTAACTTCCTTGCGAATCCGTATAAGCCGTTTGTTTCCGAGATGAGTCTTTGCTCTGCAGGTGAACGGTTGCGCCGGCAACAGTCTTTCCCTGGGAATCCCGCACCGTGCCGCGGAGTGACGCCGATTTTTGTGTTTCTTGCGAATGAAGGCCCACCACAAGCATCGCCAAGAGAACGAGCGAAGCGACCCCACGGACGATGGTCCCAACGGTTCTGGCCTGCGGAAATACGAAGAAAAGGCCCATGCGGATTAGCGCCCGGTGTAATCTTCGAAGCTGATCTAGTCGGGCATTTTATCCGCCGGCATTGCGGGTCGCAACCAACTAAAGAAAGCGCTGGCGCATTTCAGACCCTACAAAATAGAATGCACTGTCTCGTGACAGGTTTCGGTGCAACGAATATTCTACGAAGGCTTCGTGCGTCCAGGAGTGAGATGAGACTGGTCCGGTTGTGGGCAGTGGGAATCGCAATACTGTTGCTGGCATCTCTTCTCGGCTGGAGCCAGCAATCCTCCGGGAAGCGCAAGATCATCATCGATCAGGACGCCGCCGGTCCCGGCGGCTCCGACCAACAAGCCATTTTGTCTCTTATCCAAGCGCCCCAGACCGAGGTGCTTGGGATAACCGTTGTTACCGGCGATGGGTGGCTCAAAGAAGAAGTAGCACACACCTTGCGCACGCTTGAAATTATCGGGCGCACTGACATTCCGGTCGTCGCCGGAGCCGGGCTTCCACTGGTGCGGCGCAAAGAAGAGACGGAACTTTGGGAGCAGCAGTACGGCTCCATACCCTGGTTGGGCGCTTGGACTCCGCAACGCTACCATCCGCCGGATCAGTTGGGCGAAATGCCGGAAGGCATGCCGACTACCAGGCCGTCGCAGGAAGACGCTGCCCATTTTCTGCTCCGCATGGTCCGCAAGTATCCTCACGAGGTTACGATTTACGAAGGCGGCCCGATGACCAATCTGGCGCTCGCCATCTCCATCGATCCTGAATTTGCGGGCCTGGCCAAGGAGCTCGTGTTCATGGGTGCGAGCCTGAATCCCAAGACCGATGATCCTGAGTTTGTGAATACTCCGAGGCACGAATTCAATCTTTGGTTTGATCCGGAAGCGGCGCGCATCGTGCTGCGAGCCCCGTGGAAGAAAATTGTCTGTACTACAGTCGACATTTCTCTGAAGACCCGGCTCACTCAGGACTTGCTCAACCGGGTAAAGGCGGGCAATACGCCCGCGGCTCGCTATGTCGGAACATATTCGCATTTGTACGGCCAATACAATTATTTGTGGGATGAACTCGCCGCGGTGGCGTGGCTCGATCCGACTCTGATCACCGCGAAAGAAACCCGTTACCTGGATGTCGATCTCAGTCGCGGCGCCGATTATGGAAATACTTTGAGTTGGTCGGAGCAGGCCAAGCCAAAGAGCACAGGGCCGCCGGTCGAAATACAGGTTGATTTGAACACGGAACGGTTCTACAAAATGCTGGTCGATTTACTGACCGCTCCGACACCAAAGCCTTAAACGGGACCAAAGACTTACGGCTGCAGTTGTTCAAGCATCTGTTTCGCCTGCGCGTGGTTGGGATTCCGCTTGAGCAAATCGAGTAGCAATTGGCGAGCCTTGTCCCGCGTGCCCTCCAGCGCATAGACGCGGGCTAAATTCAAATACGCCTGATCGAATCCTGGCGCCACACGAATGCACTCTTCAAAACTTGCCACGGCCTGGTCGCGCCGCTGAGTGGCGAGGTAAAGCACACCGAGATTGTTCAGGGCCTCAGGGTAAGCGGGACGAGCCTTCAGCGCACGCTGCAAATATTCGTAGGCCTTCGTTGTGTCGTCGGACTGTGCGTAAACCATCCCCAGACTATAGTTCGCTTCAGGATCTTGCGGCGCGACTTCGAGCGCGCGCTCCAGCGCTTGGCGAGCTTCGTCCCAACGCTTTTGCAGACGATAGGCGTTGCCCAGGTTGTCGAGCGACAGTAGATGATGCGGGTTTAGCACTAGCGCTTTTTGAAAGCACTGAACCGAATCGTCCGCGCGCCCTTCGCGCGTGGCAATCACGCCGAGGTTATTCCAGGCGTCGGGGTAAGTGTCGAAATAATTAGCCTGGAGTTTCACGGCGCGTTCGAAAGATTCGCGCGCCGCAGCGTTCTTGTTTTGATTCAGGTAGACACTTCCGATGCCGTAAAGAGCTTCGGCGCTGGAAGGATCGTCACGTAAAGCCTGCTGGAAGGAAACTTCGGCCTGATCGAGATATCCGCGCTGAAAAAATAAAGCACCATAGGAAAGATAGTTGCGCCCGAATTCCAGCTGGTATTTTGCGCTTGGAAAAGGGAGGGCTCGCGCCAGTCGCTCGGCGTCGTTTCGCGGAATGCCCTGGAAATCTCGCTCAACATGTTCTGGGACAATCGGTCCCTGATATACCTTGACTATTTCGCTCTTGCTATCGATGAGGAACGAAGTTGGAAGACTGAGGTCGCGATGGCGGTCGAACAACTGGCGATAGAGAATGTTGTAGATCGCAGCGACATCATCGGATCCGCGCAGAATTGGAAAAGAACCTTCCTTGGCGAAAGCTCGAAGCTGGTCATCGGCAGGATCATCGACATTCACCGCTATCAGCTGCAAACCTTTCTTCGTCCAATCGCTGTGGAATTTACGGAGTACGGTCAACTCTTCCCGAGAATCCGGTGTCTTGGTCGTCCAGAAGCTCAGGAGCGTCGGTTTGCCGCGCAGAGCCGATAGCGTGCGAACCTGTCCTGATAGATCGGGCAGTGAAAAATCCGGCGCGGCAACCGGTGCCAGGAGCCAGGTTTCAGCTCTGGCCGGAAGGATTTCGGTTTGCTGGGTCGCTTCCGCAGAAAGCGCAACGCGCTTTTTCGCGTCCGTTTTGAAGGGCTCGAGACGCGAAGGTTCTGCCCCCTCTTCCACCCAAATTCTATGATTGACCGGCAGATCGTGAAGTTGCTGGACGGTACCGCTGGGCCAGCGAATCGATGCCCGCACCGGACCTTTTATCTCTCCGAGCCCGAAGAAAATATCCTTACTATGTTGAGAAAGGAAACCTGAACCGGCCTGAAGCATACGCGTCTGGCGCCCTTCGCCGGTTTCAATCGTAACCGAGGCTCCAATCGCATCGTGGTTGCTCTTCGTGCCTTTCAGACGAAACGCAATCGACGGCGGCAGATCCTCCATTACGTTCTTGAGAAGCCGCAACTGCGGAGCGTTGCGATTCTTCAGAAATATTTCCATTCGGCCATCGCGATCAAAATCGCCCAAGGCGAACGCCCTGCCATCTTCCACGAAGTCCAAGCGAACCACGGCGGAAACGTCGGAGAAAGTTCCATCCTGGTTGTTGGCGTAAAAAACATTTCGTTCGTAACCGCTCCAGGTTCCGTCGGAACGTATGAGTTCGTTGATGGCGTTCCACCCCTGCTCGTATTCGTGAGAGGCACGCGCATCATCGGGGGAAGAAGCAACGACCTGCCGCCAGAAGAAACTGTTGAGATCTTCCTGCGGAGCGTCGGCACGCGAAGGACCAGAGACCATTCCGTTGGCAATATAAAGATCGAGGAAGCCATCGTGATCGAAATCGAACGCGTCGCTCGACCAGGCCCATCGGCCCATTCCGGCACCCGAGGAATTCGTTGCATCCCGAAAAGCCGCGCCCCGATTATGGAGCAGCGATTTATGGAGCAGCGAATTATGGAGCAGCGAATTTCCCATCGCGTGTTTCTGGTAAATAGAGCGGACTTCCTCGGACGATCCTCTCTTGAAAACTTCCTGCGTCGAGATACGTCCGCCCGCCGCGGTCCACATATTTCCAACGTAGAGATCCTCGACCCCGTCGTTGTCATAGTCGAGCCACGAGACGCTCATCCCCGCGCCAATATCTTCGGCCGCCGCCTCCGCAGCAACATCAGTAAACGTCCCGTCGCCATTATTACGGTAAAGATTCTTTCGTCCAAAATCATTTACCACGTAGAGGTCGGGCCAGCCATCGCGATTGTAGTCACTCCATCCGCAGCAAAAGCTGTAGCGTGTATTGTTCTGATTGATGCCCGACGCCGTCGTCACGTCGCGGAACGTGCCGTCGCCGTTGTTGCGCATCAGAAAGTTGGGCGGGCCATTCTCCGCATCGTGATAGGGAGATGGATATCTGTATTGCCCGGTTCCCTGATAATAAGCATAGAGGCAGAAGTAGACGTCCAGCCATCCGTCGCGATCGTAGTCCGCGGCAGCTGCGCCGGTGAAAGTTCCCTGTGGCGGATTCGCAAACGCGAACGCGTCCGGCTTCTGGCGAAACTTGCCGCCGCCTTCATTCAGAAAAAGCACCGGCCCGTTGGCGCGCACCACGATCGCATCCTGGCGGCCCTGATTGCGGAAGTCGGCGAATAGAGCGCACGCCGTATTTTCCAGAATCCCCAGGCCCGACAATCCGGTAATATCTTCGAACGTCCCGTCGCCGCGATTGCGATAGAGACGATTGGGCAGGCCGGCAGGCTGGCAAACGTAAAGATCGTCGTAGCCATCGTTGTCGATGTCGGCTACCGATACTCCGTTGTGTCCGTAGACGTCAATCCCGCACGCTCCATCCAGCACCGTGCGCCAGAAGTCCGTCCCATGCAGCATTTGGGCCGAGTACGAAGAGTTGCTGCCGAGCGCGGCGGAGGTAATGTCGACATAGACTGGCGAACTGGACCGGGCTTGCGTTTCGTCGAGCACCCGCCAGCTGCGGATGCGAAACTCGCCCGAAGACGACGGCTCCCACACTAAATCCCAACTGCCGACCCGCTGTTCCCGATAAAAACCAGCGCCAGTCCCCACAATCTCATAGCGAATGCGAGTCCCCAATCGTCCGGCAACTTGAGAGGCAGAGTCGGTAGAACCGCCTGCGTCGATCCCGGTGATCTGGAATTCGGCAATCACGATCCGGGAGAACGTCCTGAGGTTGGACTGCCACTCTCGAAGAAACTCATCGCGCCTCAGACTGACCTCGTTGGCAAATTTATTTTGCCGCACTTGAAGCGCCGCGCTCGAACGCACGACTCGTGACTCCGTCGCCTTCAGCGACGCTCCGGCGAAATCGGCGGTCAAAACTTTGGCGATCGCATGCGTTTCCCGCGCCGACCGCACCAGGCTGGCGCTCCACTCCGCCAGCATCGCCGCAATCTGGTCGGCATATTTTTCCGTAATGAAATCGTCGAGCCCAGCCTGCACCTTGCGCAGTGTGGCATCGAGCGGCCGCTCGCTTCGATAGTGCGGTTTCAGATGAAATTCGGCAGAGACAGAGACGGGAGCGCCGCGCGATGCGAAGAATCTGTCAGCCGGAGATGCTAGCCCCCACAAGCTTGCCGGAATCAGAGTCGCTCCCGCGCCCTGACAAAAACGAATGAGAAATTCGCGCCGGCTACGATCGACGGGACAAAGATCGACCGCACAAACGTCGACGGCGCAACGATCAACCGCTTGCGGCGACTTCGTTGCCCCGCTCAGAGTGATTTCCCTCAGGACTGTTTAGCCAAACTCGGCGTGTATAGGTGAAAGACTTCCCGGTAGGGCTCGACCGGATAGCCTTTCGCTTTCCACGCGGCCAACCCGCCGGTGAGAAATTTGATCCGGAAGAAATGCGCAGCCAGCGCCCGATGCAAAACCGCTCTACTGGTCTTTTCACCGGGGCAAGTACAGTACACGATGGCTTCTCGCTCATGGGGGATCAACGACGGATCCGCCAGCACCTCGTTCGGCGCAATCCTCCGTGCCCCCGGAATAATCTCCGGGTAGGCCAACAAGTCCAGCGGCTGGCGAACATCGAAAAGAGAGACTTCCCGGCTTGAGGCCAGCAGCGTGTGGAGATCCTCCACCGTAATGCTGTGCTGCTCGATCTCGCGTTGATCTTTTTTGCGTTTCCGCCACAGCACAAACGGCAAAGCCAGCAGCGCAAGGGCTACGCCAGCAGCAATCAGAGTCAGTATCATCCGCGCTCCTCCTTCACCCTGCGGCGCCAAACCTTCGCACGCGCTCCATCGTTCGAACGCGCTCCATCGATCGGCCCCACTACTTTACCGACCCGGACTTGATAAAGTCCGGCCGCGACGGCGAACATGCCGAGTCGAACCACCGGCTAATGTAGACCTCAGCATGGGCTTCTCCGCAAAAGTGCCGGGCGCCGGCGGCGTTTGCCGTCTCTAAATTCCACTTGAAAACCGTGAGCTCCGCATCGTGGCATTGAATCACAAACCAGTGAAGAGGGTTGCTGGTGATGGTTCCGCAGATCTCGCATCTGAATTCCTGAAGGGATGTCATAAATTCCTATCGCAATGAATGCAGGAACGTAGACATTGTAACCCGCCCACCCGCTCAGCTTCCCGGTCACGAATTCGTAAACTCGCTAGCCTATCTCGCACGCGTTTGTCTCAACTGCCTTTTCGGATTGCAACCTTTTCCCTTTCGGCCGGGAGTCCGGCGCGGGACGGAGGTTTCCGTTGAGTGGGGTCGGCTTCAGCGGCTGCGTCGTAATCGTTTCTGCTTTGCTGCTGCGTCGTCATCGTTTCTGCCCTGTCATCCTGAGCCATCGTTTCTGCCTTGTCATCCTGAGCCAAGTATGCCGATCCGCGAAGCGGTTCGGCATACGCAGTCGAAGGATCCCTGCCCTCCATCCCACACTCTCCCATCGCAGGGAGTTCTCACGGCGCCTTGATCCCCCCACTCCACTAAACCCCTCTGGCATTCCCTCCCCAACAGGTGTACAAAGAACCCCGACTATGAGGGGGTCATGGTGAAGCTACGCCATGGCCCCTGTTTTGATTTTTGGCGTAACGGGACAATGGCAGCAATAAAGGGCATCAGCAAAACGTCTCTATGGGGCACATGGAAAATAGTCCGTGCAGACCTCAGAAATGCGACCATGCGGGACGTGATCGACTTCGTCGATTACGACGTTGATCCTGACAAATGGATTCGAACGCTTCTCCTTCAGATCTCCAGCGGTAGGTACGAACCGGCAGCACCTTTTCGGTTCACCATCGGCAAATCCAACGGCTTCAGCAGGACGATGACCCAACCTGCAATTCCTGACCTCGTTCTCTACCGAACAATAGTCGATGAGATATATCGCAAAGCTCTAAAGAGGGAACACAAGCACGTGTACTTCAAGCGAGAACGCTTACACCACGCACAGCGGGCTGCCCAACAGCAGGCGGTCCAGCAAATAAATTGGGCCACCCAGTACCGAATGACGAGCCAACGCAGCTTCTTCAACTGGTTGAGATTCGCGCAGTACCGGAAGTACCTCCTTCTTCAGGCAACGCACCCGTATCTTGTAGTAACCGATATCACGAACTTCTTTGATAGCTTGCTTCACTCACATGTAGAGGAGGCGATCCGAGGGCTCCCTGTCGCCCCACGCATGATAGGCTTGCTTTTCTTCTTACTAGAACGCCTCTCGATTAGGCAGGACTATGGCAGTTCCCATGGAATCAGTCTTCCTGTCGATGAGTTCGACTGCTCCCGCACGCTGGCCCACCTAACTCTATTTAGCCACGACGACGCGATGGTCACACGTGTTGGCGAGGACAACTACGTTCGCTGGATGGACGACCAGAATCTGGGAGTTTCTTCAAAAGCGGCCGGCCTGAAAGTCCTTTCATCAGTCGGCGGATCACTTGCTAGGCTTCACCTTTCACCCAATTCAAAGAAATCCCGCATTCTCACTCTGTCCGAGGCCCGCCGACATTTTCATCTCGACCTTAATGAAATGCTCGACAAAGCAGAAGATGCCGCAAAGAAAGCGAAGACGAGAAAGCAGAGAGTTCATCTCTCGAAGCAACTGAGACAGATATGGGCTAGAGCTCAGCCACACGATGGTACGGGAGAATTCGACAAAGTGTTACGTCGCCTTTATCTCCTAGCGGGGTTCGCGCGGTTGCGGTTTCTTCGTCGGCGCGCTCTCCAGGACGTGCTGACCGATCCGGGACTAGCAGACCGAGTCTGCGACTACATCCGGTGCTCCGGAAGCATTCTTGAATACATAAATTGGGCGAACGCTGTGATGAATAAGGAGGAACAGATTCATCCTGACGTAGATGTAGCCCTCACTGAAGGGTTATTGAGACTTGAACCCAACAAATTCGAGGCGCGCAGAATTCGACAGCTAGCGACCGAATTTCTAGCCGGGAAAAGCACGATCGCCGGAGCGGCGGAATGCAAGGCACTTGCACCGCTACTCATACTGAGGTTCGGGGATGGGAGATCGCTTCCACTTCTAAAGAAATGTTTCGATGACGAGAAAGCGGTCGTCTCCGCCCCGCTGCTCCGAGCCGCAGCAGTGGTCTACGCAAGCTACGGCGAGAAAGAATTCGCAGGAATTCGGCGGTCCGCCAGCAGGCTGCTGCGCAATCACCTGGCGGACGTGGTGAAACTGATTGAGCGCATTCGAACCTACACCGACGTACCCCTTCGCTATAAAGGCCGGTTGAAGGCTCGATACGACTCAGTGGCTAAAATCCTCTATGTCGATATGAGAGCCCTGCTAACGGCCCGGCTTCTCAGGCTAGCAAAAGCGCCGCGCGTCATCAGGTGGGTTTCGGATTGGAAGGCTTCCATCCTCACGCAAGCGATTTCAGCCTACGACCGCGCGATTCTGAACAGACTGCTCTAGCGGAAGAAACTCACGTCGCTGAGGACTAGATCACAGGAGCTGGCTAACCCAGCGCAAAGCTTGAACCAACCCTTTTTCCACAGCCTTCCACAGCCCAACTATGTGACGGACAACCTTTACTGAGGATTTCAAACCTGCCAAATTGGGGCTATGCACAAGGGTCCCACCAAAAACCTCGGCATCGCGGCAAAACCGCCGCAGCCCCAGCCAACGCCCACGCCGCAAAACGAGAAGAAATCGGCTCCTGTTTCCGAAAAAGACGAGTTTTCCGCCCGAGCCGCCCGCGTTAAGTCCTCTGTTCGCAAGATTTTACTCGCAAGCCCTTTGTTTCCAAGATTATACGCGGACGTCGTCATATCCTCCGCCCCTAACTCCTATGAAGCCAAGATCTTAGCTCGCAACTACCAAAAAATTGTTGACGCTACCAAATTCGAAACGACCCACAGGACCAATATGCCAAGCTATCCCGACGTTAAAGCCTGTACCCACATCAAAGTTACCGGAGTCCGTTGCGGCTCTCCTTCTCTTCGCGGAGAGCGATTCTGCTACTTTCATCAGCGCATGATGCGTGGCGTTCGAGTTCCACCGAACGCCCGGCTCCATCCCATAGCCCTCATCGAAAATGAGGAGGCCATTCAGGCCTCGCTCATGGAAGTCATCAATGCCTTGGCCCGCAACACCATCGACTTCCAACGCGCCGCGCTGATCCTCCGCGCCCTCCACATCGCCGTCAAAAATGCCCGCCGCGTTCGCTTCAACCAGGGAACCGAAATGGTCCGCGAAATCCCCGACTATCCCGCCCCACCGGCGCAGCCTGCTCACGCCGTACCCGAAGCAACGGTAACGGTCGCGGCCATTGAAACTGCTCCCGCACCTCACAGCGCCGCGAATGTCGTCGATCCCACCCAACGCAAACCGCCAGCCCGCGCCGGGCTCCCGCCCGAAAAGAAAAACGCAGCAGCCCAAAAAGGAGGCTAGCACGTGCGGAAATCAAAAGCGTGCGCCCCGACGAACCTGGGTGCCGGAGAAGCTCCGAAGGAGCGAAAGAATGCAGCCCACGGCGCAAGCCGTGGGTAGGCAAGACGAAGACAACCAGCCCCGGAGGGGCGAAAGAGTGCGACCGACGAACCTGCCACCTGGACGTGCAAAGGCGCCCGTCCACACATGGGCTGTCCCCACATGAGTCGTGACATAAGCCGAGATGCGCTCGGGATATAATTGAGGGCGGAGCACGAAGGAGTTGGCATGGCGATTCAGAAGACCGACAAGATCTGGCATAACGGGAAGCTGATTAACTGGGACGAAGCGACCATTCACGTGATGTCGCATGTCATCCATTACGGGTCTTCTGTGTTTGAAGGCATTCGCTGTTACGAACTGCCCAGCGGGCCGGCGATCTTTCGCGCCGACGAACACATGCAGCGGCTGCTGGATTCGGCCAAGGTTTATCGCATTGACGTGGACTTCACGCGCGAACAGCTGGTCAAGGGCATGCTCGATACGGTCGCGCACAATGGGACGTGGCCTTGCTACGTGCGCCCCATCGTGCTGCGCGGGTATGGCGAGGCGGGGGTGAATCCGTTGAATTCGCCGACCGAGGTTTACATCATTAATTATCCGTGGGGAAAATATCTGGGTGGCGAGGTGGACGGGTGCGACGTTTGTGTCTCGTCGTGGACGCGGCTGGCGCCCAACACGCTCCCTGCCATGGCCAAGGCGGGCGCGAATTATATGAACTCGCAGCTCATCAAGATGGAGGCGATCGTCAACGGATATGCGGAGGGCATCGCGCTCGATGCCTCGGGATTCGTCAGCGAGGGCTCGGGCGAGAACCTGTTTCTGGTGCATCGCGATAAGCTGATCACGGCGCCGCTGGGGAATTCGGTCCTGCCGGGGATCACGCGCGACTCGGTGCTGCAGATTGCCCGCGACTTGGATATTCCGGTCGTGGAGCAGATGATTCCGCGGGAGATGCTCTACATTGCCGATGAAGTGTTTTTCACCGGAACAGCGGCGGAGGTTACGGCGATTCGCTCGGTCGACAAAATCAAGGTGGGCAAGGGCGGCATCGGGCCCATCACCAAGGCGCTGCAAAAAGAGTTTTACGCAATCGTGCGTGGAGAAAAGACTGACCGGCACGGCTGGTTCACGGCTGTCCCCGTGGGAAGCAAAGTCCGCAGCAAGCAGCCGGTCGGGGTATAATTCGGGCCTCAACCTTAGGAGGAAACAATGTCTGAGCAAGGCCTGACCCCGGAATTTGTCCTGGGCTATCGCGCCATGATGCTGGATGGCATCACGCGTGAAGCGCAAGTCACCAAGAAAGTTATTGCAGCCGTGCCCGATGCGGCGTCGAGTTACAAGCCCGATCCCAATGCCCGCACGGCGAAAGAACTGGCGTGGCACATCGCCAACACCGACGTCCAATTCTTAAATGGAATTGCCGACTTGAAATTCAATATGGAATCGCCCGAAAACAAGCCGGAGACGACAGCGGAAGTGGTCGCATGGTACGACAAGAACGTGCAGCGCGGCGTGGCGAAAGTGGCGGCGATGTCAGCGGAGCAACTGCTGACGCCGATCGAGTTCTTCGGCGTATTCAATCTGCCGGCCGTGCTGTATCTCGGCTTCCTTAACAATCACAGCATCCATCATCGCGGCGAACTGGCGACGTATCTGCGTCCGATGGGTTCGAAGTGCCCGTCGATCTACGGCGGCAGTTACGACGAGCCATTCCGTCCAGCCGTGCCGGAAGCGGTGGAGACTGCGGCGTAGATTTTTTCAGTTCAATCACTCAAGCCGCTCGCTACGGGCGGCTTTTATTTTCTTCCGCTCTTTTCTTCCGCTCTTATTTTCCACACCACAGAACTTCGACGGGATATTTTGCGAAGGCGCGATCCGCGGTCAGGATGGTCATGTCTTCGACGATGGCTTGCGCGATCAGGAGACGATCGAAGGGATCGCGATGATGAGAGGAAAGGTCATACACCTTGAGGGTATGGTTCTGTGTGATCGGAAGCGAACGAATCCCCTGGGCGGCCAGCCGTTTGGGGACGTAACTCCCAGGCGGCTCGGTGAGTGTGAATTTTCCCAGTTGCGTCTTGATCGCGACTTCCCAGGCGCTCGCGGCCGAGAAGTAAACTTCAGCCTCTCCATTGGCCAGAACGTCAAGCCCTGCTTGGTTGATCTTGTCAGTCGGCCCTACGCTCCACAACCACACCATCGTGTCCAGCAGGTACTTCATCTCCGCTTCCGCCGGCGAGGTTTCTCAAGTGGGGGCAACTTGCCGCCGTAGAAGGCTTTGAGCAGGTCGTCGGGCAGCGGCGCATCGAAGTCATCGGCGATCCAAATGCGGCCCCGGTCCATTCCCAAAGGGCGAACCTTGTTGGGCTTAGGCTTGACCGCGACGAGGCGGGCCACCGGCACGCCGGCGCGCGCGATGGTGACCTCCTCTCCCGCCGCAACCCGCTGCAGCAGGCGAGAGAGATGGGTTTTGGCCTCGTGGATATTGACTTCCATGCGGCGATGGTAGACTAAGTCTGTGGACTAAGTCAACGTTACCATTCGCTATTTCCGGCGGCTGTCGAGACTCAAGGGGCCGGAACCGAACTGCGTAATCAGAAGCGCGCTGCCCATCATGGCTACGTTCTTCATGAACATGATCATCTGCATCTGGCGCATCATTGGATCGGGGACGCCCCAGAACTTATGCATCATGGGCGTGACTGCGATTAGAAACAGAACGATGAGCCAGGCTCCGATACGGGCGCGGTATCCGAGCAAAATCGAAAGTCCACCGACAATAGCGAGCACGCCGGAGAACGGCACCGCGATCGAAGCCAGCGGCACGCCTTGCGACGCGGCATAGGCGATGGTCTGAGCGGCGAAGTGGTTGGGGCCCGCCATCAAGAAAATCAGCACGAAGAACAGACGGCCGAGCAGCACGATCGGTCCCGCGACGGCGGGGGCTTGAATTAGGGAGCGGGAAGGTAATGCAGCAGCACTTGCCATAGTTTTCCTCCTTAAAAGAACGACGAAAATGTTGACCTCAGCGGCTAAAGCCGCGAAGAATTTAGAGGCGAGACGGCCCGGCTGAAGCCGCGCCCTTCCCAAAATCGTGTGACCCTGGACGGCGCGCCTATAAAGCCGCTCCCTTTCAAAGCAAGCGGACGCTCGGCGCTTTCAAGGCGACGTACATCACCATGATTGGACGGCGGAAAGCGCACCCTCACTTGCGAGTTCCTGAATCTGCGCGATGGCGGCGGCTTTAGCGACTTCGGCCTGCTCGCCGGGCTTCTGGTTTTCCACGTGAATGAACGTCACATCGGTCAGACCGATGAAGGCGAGGATGTGGCGGAGATAAGGCTCCTGATAATCGAAGCGCTCTGTGGGCGTTCCGAGGCGGTACGCGCCGCCGCGAGAGGTTATGACGTAGACTTTTTTGTCTTTCAGAATTCCTTGCGGGCCGGAGGGAGTGAACAGAACCGTCTTTCCTACGCGGACGACCTGATCGATCCAGGCCTTCAACGCGGCGGGAATGGCGAAGTTGTACATGGGAGCGCCGATCACAATCGTGTCCGCCTGCACCAGCTCTTCGACCAGAGTGTCGGAAAGTTGGAGAAGCTGTTTCTGTTCGGGGGTCAAGTTTCCGGGACTGGTGTGGATGGCCTGCACCCATTCATCACTGATGTGCGGAAGAGCGGTGGTGGACAGATCGCGCCCGATCACCGTTCCGTCCGGATGTTCGTGTTGCCAGGCTTCTGCGAAGCGGCCGGTGAGTTGCCGGGAAACTGAGTTGCGGCGTGCGCTGGAATCGACGTGTAGCAATTTCATGGGAACCTCCCAAATCAGTTGCTTTGGATGGTGGGGGTTCGGCGTTGGTTACAATAAATAACTATAAGCTCTTTACAAAGCAGGAACTCTTGAGTAACCTAGTGTTAAGAGGTTACTTATGAGACGCTTTGCCATGACGCCGTCTCCTTGCGCAATTGGTGGGCTGCTGGAATTGCTGACGCGGCCATGGACGCTGCACATTCTGTGGTCTTTGAGCACGAACGGACCCATGCGCTTTGGAGTCCTGCGAAAGAATGTGGCTGGCATTTCGTCGCGCGTGCTCACCGAGAGGCTGCGGATGCTGGAAGAGAAGGGATTCGTCTATCGACACTACCAGCCGACTATTCCGCCAGCGGTGACCTATGGCATTACGGATCGCATGAAAGATATTGAGAAGGTGCTGGCGCAGTTGGAAGGCCTGGCGCGGAAGTGGCAAGGGGAAGGCGCCGGGGCCAAGAGCGTGGCGCGTGCGACGAGCGTACACGCTTAGCGGACGTGGGCGTCGGACTTCGGGCGTCGGACTTCGGACTTCAACTTAGCTATTGCCCCTAGCTTTGTCGACCCGTGAGTAGGGCGTGGACAGTCCTCAGGGGCTAAAAGCCCGGGATCATTTCGCCGCTTTACGCGGCCCTCAAGGGCCGCTCTTTTACGCTACCTCATTTGGCCTCGGAGGGGCGTTGGGGGTGGCTTGCCTGAACAGTCTGGTCTCGCCCTTCCTTTAAACGAACTCTCGCCCTCAGCGGCTAAAGCCGTTATCCGCTCCTACGTCTTGCGGTACGGCTGAAGCCGTGCCCTGATACGAATCGAATTAGTTTATCCAGTTAGTTCATCTAGTTAGCTTTCCAGTTGGCTTTTTCGAGTTTGCTTTTCAGGTTGCTTATAGTTAGCTTTTCGGATATTTAGGTTCCGGCCAGCTTTGGCGCCGGGAGGATGCATGTTCGCACTCGCGCGGGAATTGCGGTTGGCATTTCGTCGGTTGACGAAAGCGGCGGGCGTTAGCTTGACTGTTGTCTTTACGCTGGCTCTTGGGATTGGGGCGACTACTGCGATGTTCTCGCTGGTGGAGGGCATTCTTTTGCGGCCGCTGCCGTTCCAGGATCCTGACCGGCTGGTTCTTGTGGGAGATCACATTGGGGGTGGACCGAACACGCCGGTCACTGCGCGAGAGATCGGGGTCTACTCGAAGGCAGCGGGCGCGTTCTCGTCGATGGGAGGCTACACGGGCGTGAGCTTTGAAGTCTCCGGCAAGGCGACTCCCGAAGAAGTCGACGGGACCCGGATGACGGCCGGCGTTTTTCCGACACTTGGAGTTCGCCCCATGCTGGGCCGTGTTTTTACGCAGCAAGAGGAGGACGCGCGTGAGCCCCTGGCTGTGATCAGTTATGCGTTGTGGACGAATCGGTATCATCGCGATCCTCAAGTCCTGGGGAGCTCGATCGTTCTGGATCGAAGGGCCTATTCGATCATTGGGGTAATGCCTCGGAGTTTTGAATTTCCTCCGGCGGATGGGCAACTGGATCAGACGCAGATTTGGGTGCCGATGAGTCTGACGGCCGGCGAGTTGTCGGAGGAGTATGCGGGGTTTTGGGGATATCGCATGGTTGCCAGTTTGAAGGACGGGATCAGCCTCTCGCAGGCGGCACAGGATGCGGATCGCGTGGCTCGGGAGGTCATGCGGAGTTTTCCGGCGCATATGTCCGCGATTCACATTCAGGGCGACGTCAAGCTACTGCGCGAAGTTGCAGTCGGCGAGGTGCGGCCGCTGTTGCGCACTTTGTTTCTTGCGGTTTCTATCGTGCTGCTGATTGCCTGCGTGAATGTGGCGGGCTTATTGCTGGTGCGGGCGATTCGCAGGCGGCGCGAATATGCAGTTCGGCTGGCTCTGGGCGCACGTTCGAGCGTGATTATCCGCGAAGCGGTTTTTGAAGGATTGGTGCTGAGCCTGGCTGGCGGTTTGGTTGGTCTGGGATTTGCGGCGATCGTGATTCGAACGGCTTTGCGTTTATTGCCGGAGTCGATGCCGCGCGTGGACGCGATCTCGATGGACGCGACCGTGGCAATGTTTGCTTTGGTTCTCGCCCTGGCCACGGGCGCGGTTTGCAGTCTTGCGCCCGCCTTCGCGGCGTTGCGGACGAATTTGACGGAGAACCTGAAAGAGGGAGTGAGAACGGGGAGCGGTTCAGCGAGCCATAGCTGGTTGCGCTCCGCCCTAGTTGTGTCGGAGATCGCAATCGCGTTGGTGCTGCTGACGGTGGCGGGCGCGTTCCTGCGCAGTTTTCAGAAGATGCGGGCGGTCGATCCGGGCTTTCGTCCGGATCACGTGCTGGTGGCGGGCTTTCAGCTGCCTCTCCAACAATATTCCACACATTCTTCTGTCGATGCCTTCCATCGTGCGGTGATTGACCGCCTGTCCAACAAGCCGGGAATGGTCGCGGTTGGCATCACGAATGTTCTTCCGGCGTCCGGTGCTTATGGGGGAGCTGCGTACACGATAGAAGGCGTGCCCGCCGAAAATTGGAAGCTGCAGTTTGCCATGTTTTCGGTTACGTACGGGGACTACTTTCGCGCGATGAGCATTCCGCTGATCGACGGCCGCTACTTCACGACGGACGACCGCTCGAATGCGCCGCCGGTGGTGATTGTGAATGAGTCCATGGCGAAGCACTCGTGGCCGGGACAGCAAGCGGTCGGCAAGCGTATTCATGTCGGCAATCCGAATAAGAAATACCCATGGGCCACGGTGGTCGGGGTTGTGGGCGACACCAAGCTGGGCTCGCCCGATGAACCCGGGGGCCATCAGTGGTACATTCCCGCGGAACAACCCGCGATTCTCTATGGCACCGAGGCTTCTGTAAATCTCACCAGCCCCGACGGTGGATTCGTTACGCTTCGTTCCGCTTTGCCGCCCGAGCAGATGATTCAAACGTTGCGCGCGACGATTGCGGAGATCGATCCGTTGCTGGCTTTGCAGCAGGTGCAGCCGATGGATGAGGTGATCTCGAATGTTGAGGCCCCGCGGCGATTCAATACTGACCTTATCACTGCGTTTGCCGTGGGCGCGCTGGTGCTGGCGATCACCGGGATTTATGCGGTGGTCGCGTTCTCGGTGTCGCTGCGGGCGCAGGAGATTGCGGTTCGTATGGCGGTCGGGGCGCAGCGTGGGAATATCGCGCGGCTTGTGCTCATCTCAAGTGCGAAGCTGGCGCTGATCGGATGCGGGATCGGTGTGCTCGGTTCGGTGGCGGTGTCCCGGATGGTGAGTTCGTTTCTGTTTGAGGTCAGCGCCACCGATCCGCTGATCTACCTGGCCGGCGTCCTGCTTATGAGCGCGATGGCTTTGCTGGCATCAGCAGTGCCCGCGGCGCGTGCCGCTTCCGCAGACCCGGTCGAACTTCTCCGCTCCATTTAGAAATTTATCGTTGAGAAGTGTTCGGGAACGGACACGAGGTTTCGCTTTCGGACAGGCGATACGTCGATCGGGAGAAATGCGATCTCCTAAATCGCGTCTTTTCATCGTGACTGGCGGGCCTCGATTGGCAGCGAGAGTGTAGTCAGTGCCGCGTGGTGAAGTGCATTCGGCTTTGGCTGGATGCGAGAGCTGAGGTGACGCCGAGACGTAGCAAAGCTACGTCTCTACGCGATGTTTTGTTGTTTTGTTGATCGCCGGGCGAGGTGCACATGCGGACGCTGATGGGGAATCTTCGATATAGCTGGCGGATGTTGCGGAAAAATCCTGGGCTGACGGCGGCGGTGATTGCCACGCTGATGCTTGGCATTGGGGCGACGACGGCGATTTATACGGTGGTTTATGCGGTGCTGCTGGCGCCTTTGCCTTATCCCCATCCCGAACAGTTGGTGATGGTTTGGTCGAAAGTGAATGGGCACAAGAACGGAATGTCGGCGGGCGACTTCCTTGACTGGAAGGAACAGAACAAATCGTTCCAGCTACTGGCAGCGTGGAATGGGGCCAGTTTTAATCTCGCGACGCAGGAGCAGCCGGAGCAGATCGATGGCATGCGCGCTACACCGGGATGGTTCAGTATGCAGGGAATGCCGTTTCTGATGGGGCGGGACTTCCTTGCGGAAGAAGGAGTGCCTGGCAAGGATCATGACGTCATTTTGACTTACAAATTGTGGAACCGGCTGGGAGCGAATCGCGGCATTGTCGGCGAGGCGTTGCGCATTAATGGCGAACCCTACACAGTGGTCGGAGTGTTAGCACCGGGAATTGGGGACCGATTTGATTTTGAGCTGGCAGCTCCGCTGGCGTTCCGTCCGGAGCAGATCAATCACGATTACCACTGGCTGCTAACTATGGGCCGGATGAAGTCGGGCGTGACGCGCCAGCAGGCACAGGCCGACATGGATGCGGTGACGGCGCACATTGCGGCCACGTATCCCACCACTAACAAAGGTTGGGGAGCTTCGGTTGAGCAGCTACAGAACGATTTTCTTCCTCCTGAACGCATTCGCAATTTGTGGTTGCTGCTGGGGGCGGTGGGATTTGTGCTGGTGATTGCTTGCGTGAATATTGCGAATCTGCTGTTGGCCAAGGGAGCGGCGCGGCTGAGAGAAATTGCAATTCGTAGTTCGGTGGGCGCCAATCGCAGGCAAATTTTTGCTCAATTTCTTACTGAGAGTGTCGTGCTTGCGTTGATCGGGGGCGGACTCGGGATAGGACTGGGCGTGGGATTGCTGCGCGCGATTCTGAGTATTGTGCCCGAGGGGATTTTGCCGTCGGAAGCGAGTTTTCAGCTCGACATTCATGTTCTGGTTGTTGCGCTCGCGGCGACGACGTTAGCCGGACTGCTGTTCGGATGTGCGCCGGCATGGTACGCCTCGCGAGTCGATCCCGGAGAATCGCTGAAAGAGGGCGGACGTTCGGGGACGGGCGGAGGCAGCCATAAGTTGCGGCGAGGGCTCATCACGGGGGAGTTCGCGCTGGCGTTATCGCTGCTAGCGGGCGCTGGGCTTGCCATACACAGCTTTTGGAATCTAACGCGCGTCGATCTGGGAGTGCAGACTGATCATGTACTCATCTTCGGGCTGAATCAACCACACGGACGGTTCGCCAGTCCCGAGCAGATGAACACCTACAATCAACAGATATTGAGTGTGCTGCGTGGCGTGCCCGGAGTGTCCGCTGCGGCCGCGGTCACCGGCGTGCCGTTGCGCGCGCCGAGCGATGGCATGCCATTCACCCTAGTTGGCGGGCCGACGTTTGCGGATCCTTCGCAGCGGCCGGGCACGGGCTTTCAGTCGGTCTCGCCCGATTACTACAAAACCTTTGGCATACAGGTGATCAAAGGGCGATCTTTCAGCGAGCAGGACACGGCGTCGAGTGTACGGGTGGCGATGGTGAATGAGGAGTTTGCGCGGCGGTACCTGAAAGGCATGGATCCGCTACAGCAGCGGGTATCGATCGAGGAGATCATTCCGGGGCTGCCGAAGCTCGGTCCGGCGGTGGACTGGCAGATTGTCGGGGTTTTTCATAACGTCCGGTATGGAGATTTTCGCGACCCCTTTCCCGAGGTGGATGTGCCGTTCGCGCAGTCGTTGGCGCCGAGTGTGACGATTGGGGTACGCACGGCGGAAGATCCGGCGGCGATGTCGAAGACAATTGCGGCGGCTGTGCATTCGGTCGATCCGCAGATTGCACTGGCGCGGCCACGCACTCTCGATCAAGTAAAGGAAGAGTCGCTGGGCGAGGACCGATACACGATGGTTTTGTTTGCCAGCTTTGCAGTAGTCGCCCTGCTCCTCGCGGCGGTTGGAATCTATGGGCTGATGGCGTTTGCGGTCGCGCAACGAACCAACGAGATTGGGCTGCGGCTGGCTCTGGGGGCGAGCCGGGTGAATGTGATCTGGCTCATTCTGAGAGAGGCGGCGCTGCTCGCGGGGATTGGACTTGGAATAGGGCTCGCAGGATCGGCGATGGTGGGGCGGACCATGCGAACTACTTTGTATGGGGTGGAAGCGACGGATTTTTCGGTGATCTTGTCGGTGGGCGTGATTTTGTTCGTCACTGCATTATTTGCTTCTTATCTGCCGGCGCGGCGGGCAGCGAGGATCGATCCCATGAAGGCGTTGCGAACGGACTAAAGGCAGTTGTCAGTGGTCGGTTCACGGCTTCGGGCTTCCGGCTTCGGGCTTCCGGCTTCGGACTTTGGGCCTCTCAGGCGGTTCATTCGAAACCGAGTCAATTGCGAGCTTGGGCAGGGTTGAAGCCCGCCGAAATTCATCTACTTTTCCCTGTAACGCGATCTCGGGCCAGCCAGCAGGCCATTACCTAGGTCATCTTGGGGAAGGTGACGATTCGAGGGATCATGTTCAAAGGACGTCCAACGTTCCCAGGAAAAGAGCCCGCATGAATATCGATGACCTGCTTCGGATTGCTACGGAACGGCGAGCCTCCGACTTGCATTTGAAGGTGGGGAACTATCCTCATTTGCGGGTTGACGGTGAGTTGGTGCCGTTGACCGAACAGCCTCGCATCAGCGCCGAAGACATGCTGAACATGGCGTTCAGCATGATGTCGGCGCGGCAAAAACAAAAGTTTAAAGAGACCACGGAAATCGATATGGCGTATGGCGTGGCCGGACTGGGACGCTTCCGCGTGAACATTTTCCAGCAGCGCGGGAACGTGGGACTGGTACTGCGCGTCATCCCGACCAAGATTCGCGCGCTCGACGAACTGTTTCTGCCCAAGGTGGTGGAGCAGATCTGCGACATGCCGCGCGGGCTGGTGCTGGTCACGGGGGTTACGGGCTCCGGTAAGTCGACGACGCTGGCGGCCATGGTGGATCGGGTAAATTCGTCGCGCGCGGAACACATTATTACGATTGAAGATCCGATCGAATTTCTGCATCGCGATAAGAAAGGTTACGTCAACCAGCGGGAGATTGGAGTGGACACGCCGGGGTTCGGCGCGGCATTGCGCGCATCTTTGCGTCAGGATCCGGACGTGATTCTGGTGGGCGAAATGCGAGACCTGGAAACGATTTCGACCGCGCTGCATGCGGCTGAAACCGGTCACATGGTGTTCTCGACTTTGCATACGTTGGATGCGGTCGAAACTGTTAACCGCGTGATTTCGATTTTTCCGCCGCCCGAGCAGAAGCAGATTCGCATGCAGCTCGCAGCCGTGTTGCGCGCCATTGTGAGCCAGCGACTGGTACGCCGTTGCGATTCCGAGGGGCGCGTGCCGGCGGTGGAAGTGATGATCAATACCGCTTACATTCGCGAATGCGTGCTGGTTCCGGAAAAGACGCGGTCCATTCGCGACGCGATTGCCGCGGGCACGTCGCAATATGGCATGCAGACGTTTGACCAGTCGCTATGGGATTTGTTCCAGGCCGGGCTGGTGAACTACGAAACGGCGCTGGAGAATGCTTCGAACGCTGATGACTTCAAGCTGCGCATGGCGGGAATTGCGTCGACGGCGGATATTTCGCGGCAGTCGATGCAGTCGGCGGGGTTTGGGGGGAAATAGAGCAAGGGTTCAGGGTTTCAAGGTTGCAAGGTTCCTACGTTTGGCGCGCCTCGGGGCGCGCCTTTTTTCTTGGAACAAAATCGTTTACCACAGGGGTCACTGAGGGGCACATGAGAGGCACTCGGTCAGAAGCCTGAACACTGAGAACTGGGAACTGAACGCTGAATGCGCTATCGTTACCGGCATGGCATTTCAGCGTCCCAGGCGTCGGACTTATTCGGAAGATGAACTGTATGAGTATGCGGTGGGCGCGCTGGGGCGGCGCATGCGGACTGTGGCTGAGTTAAAACGGTTGATGCGGGCTCGCGTCGATGAAGCTGAAAGCGAGTATGGGCAAACGCTGATAGAACTGGTGATTCGGCGGCTGAAGGATCAGGGATATCTGAACGACTCACAATACGCGGCATACTATTCTTCGCTGCGACGAGACAATCAAAAACTGGGACGGATGCGCGTGATTACGGAGTTGAAGACGCGGGGCGTGCATGGGTCGGTGATCGAAAAGGCCGTGGAAGCGGCGTATGAGGGCGTGAGCGACGAGAAGCAGGCGCGAGAATTTCTGCGTAAGAAACGCCTGGCAAAGCCGAAAGATCAGAAGCAGACGGCGCGCATCTTCCGGCAACTGGCGCGGGCAGGATTCGGAATGAAGACCATCTTCACGATCCTGAAGAAGTGGGATGTGGATGATGAAACGCTTAGCGCGCTGGAAGGCGAGAGCGTTTAGCTGCGCTCGCTTTAACTCCGATCCGCCGAAAGACCAAGAGACGAAAACGCCACTCACTGCGACGGCGAAACGCCGCTGGTCAAGGACAAGGCCCCTCGTTGTTGAACAAAAGGCGGTCGATGTCCAAGAATGAGCGGATGCCGAAGAACGGCGTTCATTTAGAATTACATCTTCATGCCGACCGGTTCTGAAATCCGCCGCAAGTTTCTGGACTTCTTTGTGCAAAAGGGACACAAAGAAGTGCATTCGTCGTCGCTGGTGCCGGCGAACGATCCTACGCTGCTGTTCACCAATGCTGGGATGAATCAGTTTAAGGATGTATTTTTGGGACTGGAGAAGCGCGACTATTCGCGGGCTACTTCGTCGCAAAAGTGCGTGCGGGCGGGGGGGAAGCATAACGATCTGGAGAATGTTGGGTTCACCAACCGGCATCACACGTTTTTCGAGATGCTGGGGAATTTTTCTTTTGGCGATTATTTCAAGAAAGACGCGATCGCTTACGCGTGGGGGCTGATTACTTCGCCGGAGTGGTTTGGGATCGACAAGAGCAAGTTGTACGTGAGCGTCTTCAATGGCGAAGGCGGCATGCAGCGCGATGCCGAAGCCTACGATCTGTGGGCGGCGCAGGGCGTGCCGAAAGATCGCATCCTCGAGCTGGGGCTGAAAGATAATTTCTGGCAGATGGGCGATACCGGGCCGTGCGGGCCGTGCAGCGAGATTTACTACGACATGGGTCCGGCGGCGTCAGATCAGGGACATTCCGATTGTGCGTTTCCCTGTGATTGCGGCCGGTATGTGGAGATTTGGAATCTGGTGTTCATGCAGTTTGACCGCGATGCCTCGGGCAAGCTGACGCCGTTGCCGAAGCCGTCGATTGATACGGGGATGGGGCTGGAGCGGACGGCGGCGGTGTTGCAGGGCGTGATTTCGAATTATGAGACGGATTTGTTTACGCCGCTGATCGAGCGGGCGGCGGAGTTGACGGGAACATCGCTGAATAAAGAGTTGAGCAAGGAAGCGCACACGAAATCGGCGGCTTCTTTGCGTGTGATCGCGGATCATTCGCGGGCAGCGACATTTCTGATTTCGGATGGCGTGCTTCCTGCCAACGACGGTCGCGGGTACGTGTTGCGGAAGATTATCCGGCGAGCGATTACGCACGGGCGGCTGCTGGGACAGACGAAGCCTTTTTTGTATCAGATGGCCTTTGCGGTTCGCGATGTGATGCAGGATGCTTATCCGGAGCTGAACGAAAGTACCGATCGAGCTTCCAAGGCAGTACAAGTCGAAGAAACACGTTTTGCGCACACGATGGATGTCGGGCTTGAGAGACTCGAGACTCTGCTGAATGGTTCGGTAGGAAAGCTCGCAGGCGACGATGCGTTCAAACTCTACGACACGTTTGGGATGCCACTGGACTTCATGCAGGATGCGGCGCGCGATCAGGGAATCGAATTCGACCGTGCTGGATTTGATCGGGCGATGGAGGAGCAGAAGTCTCGTGCTCGCGCTTCCTGGAAGGGCGCGGCGAAGCAGACGGCGAATCCGGCTTATCAGCAGTTGCCGAAATCGGAGTTTGAGGGGTATCGGCAGACGCGGTCGGATGGCTGCGAAGTGCTGGCCATCATTCATAAGGGGCAAGGAGTGCGGGAACTGAAGGCTGGCGAATCCGGCGAGGTCATTCTTGACCACACGCCGTTTTACGCGGAGGCGGGCGGGCAGGTCGGGGATCGGGGATGGTTTTATTCGGACGATCACAATACTGTCGTCGCCGAAGTTACGGGATGCTATTACCCGGTGCAGGGGGTGCGGGCGCATCAGGTGGTTGTGAAATCCACACTTCGCGTAGGGGATAAGGTTGACGCTGTCGTTAATACTGACATTCGGCAGGCTACGATGCGGAATCATACGGCTACGCATTTGTTGCATGCGGGGTTGCGGGAAGTTTTGGGGAAGCATGTGAAGCAGGCGGGGTCGCTGGTGGCGCCGGATCATTTGCGGTTTGATTTTTCGCATTTTACCGGGGTTGAGGATGAGGAGTTGCAGGATATTGAAGATCTGATCAACAAGGAATTGTTGCGCAACCAGAAGGTGGAGACCATTGTTGACGTGCCGATTGACGTGGCGGTGAATGAGTATCACGCGATGGCGCTGTTTGGGGAGAAGTATGGGGACAAGGTGCGCGTGGTCAAGATCGGCGATTTTTCTGCGGAGCTTTGTGGGGGGACGCATACCGCGGCTACGGGAGAGATTGGGCTGATCAAGATTCTGAAGGAAGGTAGCGTGTCGTCGGGCGTGAGGCGGGTGGAGGCGATTACGGGCGAGGGATCGTTACGACATTTCAGAACGGATCATGCGTTAGAGACTATGGTGTCGAGGTTTGTGGTTCCCATCTTTGCGCAAAAACCGCGCAAAGATGGGGCACCCTACGCGATTGAGGTCCACGCACAAGCGGAGTCGTTCTCTCCGGCTGAGGCTTTGAAACTTGAGTTCGAGAAGAAGGATGCGGAGATCAAGCGGCTGACTCGCGAGCTTGATCAGGTGCGGATGAAGTCGGCATCGTCGAGCACAGCGAATATCGGCGAGCGAGTGAAGGACGTGAAGGGCGTGAAAGTTCTGGCGCATCGGGTGGACAATCTGGAGCGGGCGCAACTGCGTACGCTGGTCGATCAGTTGCGCGACAAGATCGGGTCGGGGGTGGTGATTCTGGGGTCAGCGTCGAATGGCAACGTGGCGCTGATCGTGGGAGTGACCAAGGATCTGACCAGCCGCGTGCAGGCGGGGAAGGTGATTGGGCCGGTGGCACAGAAAGTTGGCGGCAAGGGCGGAGGGCGTCCCGATTTGGCGGAAGCAGGGGGGAAAGATGCTTCTGCGCTGGATGCCGCGCTGGATGGGGCTTATGGCGTGGTGGAGGGGCTGCTCGCGTGACGTCCGGCGAACTGCTCGACGAGCGACTGCGCTTTGTGCAACATAAAGGTCAGGCAATATTGCAGCTTGATTTCAGCCAGTGCAGTGCAGAGGAAGCCCTTTTGTTGCTCGACATGATTCGGGCGACTGTGGCTCGGCAACCGCGGGGATCGGTGCTCATCCTCGCGGACTTCGCGGGCGCAGAGATCGACAAGCAAGTGGCGCGGCGGGCGCAAGAGGTTCTCGTTCTCGATCGTCCGTACGTGAAAAGGGCTGCGTGGATTGGGACGGAGAGTCTGCCGCAGGTTTTCTACGAACACTTCAAGAATTTTTCGCAGCGGGAGCTGCCTACGTTCAAGACGCGGGAAGAGGCGATGGACTGGCTCGTGGCGGAATAGGGGTCGTGGGGCTTGCCTGTTGTGTACTTTCTTTCGCCCCTTCGGGGCTGATTCCCTTGACTCTATATTCGTCCCACGGCTTACGCCGTGGGCAGCATTCTTTCGCCGCTTCGCGGGCGGGAGCGCCCGCGCCCACACTGTTTTAAGGGCTTCAGCTTCTCCACTTCAGTGTGACTGGGCCTGACATCGGATGTTTCATTGGGCCGCCTGTGCGTTTGGCTTCGAGGTGGGCGGCTTTCAGTTGGAAGTACCATTTCGCGGGGCGGTCGGCGTCGTCGATCAGCATTAAGTGCGGGTTGTGATTCAGGCCTTCGGCTTGCAATTCCATGGTGCGGCGGTCTTGCTCGACGAATTTCGCGAAGACAAATTTCATCAACGAGGGGACGAATGGGACCCAGCGAAACAGATTCCAGGCGGCGACTACGTCGATGCGGCAATGGTTACGAGAGATTGGCGTGACCGTCGTCAAACTGGAGAACCAGTATTTGCCGGCGCGAATGGTTTCGGTGCGGAGGTTGGGCAGGACGAAGTCGATAGTGGTGCTGATGGAATCGGCATCGGCGTAGAGGCGCAGCAGTTTGTAGGGCGCGGAGTTGGAACTCGGAGTGTGGGCGCTCATGCGGAAACCGCTGGGGATCGGCTCGAAGTTTTTCTTCTTCTCGTGAATGCTGTGCTGGCTGCGCCACCACCAGGCCTGGTGAACGAAGGGGCCGTGCGCGGGGTCCATTAGGCCGATGATGCCGTGGTCGATACTGACCGGCATTTCGGCCTGCAGATAAGCGAGTTTGCATTTTGAGCTGAATTTTTCGATCTGCGGGGCCGCTTCGGGGGGCTCACCCGGCGGAGCGAATCCGGCGCCTGGAGGGCCAGGGTCGGGGATGAAGACCCAGATAAAGCTGTCTTGCTCTTCGCAGGGGTAGCTGCCGGCGTAAATGCGATCGACTTTGAGATTTTGATCGGCGGTGAGCGAAGGGATCAGTTGGCACTGGCCGTTGTGGACATCGAACTGCCAACCGTGATATCCGCATTCGAGATTCTCTCCGTCGAAGCGGCCGCAGTTGAGCGGCATGCCGCGATGGGGGCAGGCGTCGCGCAGAGCGAACGGCTGGCCTGCGCGGTCTCGGCCGATCACGAGCGGAATCTCCAGGAGCGTTGCCTTGTGCAGTTGATTGCGATGGACGCGGTCGGCGGGCAGAGCGCGATACCAGAAGCCGGTGAGCATGAGCGAATCGGGCGACTGCCGGAAGGGAGAGTCGAGTTCGGGCATGGGGAATTGTTGATTGCTGATTTTTGATTGTTGATTGAAAACATATGCTAGCATCCGCCGGACTTTGCGACGGGAACAAAAACATTAACCACAGAGGACACTGAGTTCCACAGAGGAAGAACCAAATCGAATCATGGAATTCTTTGGGCATTTTCGTCGTTTGACCCCGGGGCAGCGGAATACGTTTATCGCGTGTTTTTTGGGGTGGTCGCTGGATGCGTTTGATTTTTTCATTCTGACTTTTTGTGTGAGCGCGATTGCGACACAATTTCAGGCCAGGGTTTCGGCAGTGCTGGAAGCGGTCTTTGTTACGCTGGTTTTTCGTCCGGTTGGGGCATTTGTTTTCGGGCTGATGGCGGACCGGTTTGGACGACGTCCGACGTTGATGCTCGACATCATTCTGTACTCGGTCTTTGAATTATCGTCGGCATTCGCGCCTTCATTGAAAGTGTTCCTGATCACGCGGGCGCTGTTCGGCGTGGCGATGGGAGGGGAATGGGGGGTGGGGGCGGCGCTGGCGTTCGAGACGCTGCCGGCGGAGGGACGCGGATTTTTTTCGGGCCTGCTGCAGGAAGGCTACGCGGTGGGCTATCTGATGGCGGCTCTAGCTTACGGCATCGCGTTCCGCTTCGTGGGTTGGCGCGGTATGTTTGTGATTGGGGCGCTGCCTGCATTTCTGGTGATCTACATTCGCACGAAAGTGGATGAGTCACCGGCCTGGGTGCAAGGGCAGGTTTCAAGAAAGACGGAAACTAGATTAGGCAAGGGCATCCTGACGCATCTGGGGACATTCGCATTCCTGGTCGTGCTGATGTTTGCCTTCAATTCGTTCAGCCACGGCAGTCAGGACCTGTATCCGACATTCCTGCAGAAAGATCATAGCTTCAGGCCGCAGACGGTGGGATTGATTGCCATCATTGCGAACATTGGCGCGCTGCTCGGAGGCATTGCTTTCGGAACATGCTCGGAAAAGATCGGCCGGCGGAAGGCAATCGTGATCGCTGCATTGCTTTCGATTCCTGTGATACCGCTGTGGGCCTATTCGCGAACCGTTCCAATGCTCGCACTCGGCGGGTTTCTGATGCAATTCATGGTGCAGGGAGCGTGGGGAGTGATTCCGGCGCACTTGAATGAACTATCACCACCCGCGGTGCGGGGAACGTTTCCAGGCTTTGCCTACCAGTTGGGAAATCTCTTCTCGTCGTGGAACGGGGTGAAACAGGCGAGGGTTGCCGAACAATACTACGGCGGAGTATTTGCGCCCGTGCTGGCCTGGACGGTGCTTCTGGTGGCCAGCCTGGTGGCAATTGTCACCTGGAGCGGGAGGGAACGCCGCGGGGCTGACCTGTCGAACACGAAATAGCTGGAGGGATCGTTATTCCAAGGGATGCAAGATTTGGCACACTGTTGCTGGTAACACGAAGGAAGGATTGTCAGGGGTGGTTTCCTATGGTACGGTAAGTAAAATTTCACGCCTGTCAAATACATTCAGAAGGTCCCAGAGTGCGGCGGTTTTGCGTGAATGAGTGCATCTGAGGTCTGCCACGATGAAAGAGATAATGGATCCTGTCCCAGCCGGAGTTTCCGAGAAGGAAAACTTCGCCAACCGGAAGCTGATTCGTCCGACTCTGCCCCGGATCGAGAATCATAACAATCACAATACCGGTCCGATGGTAGGGGAACGACGTGAGCGACCGGGTCGGCAGGATCGCGGAGACCGCATGGACCGAGCAGACCGAGGGGATCGTGGAATGGCAGGCGGCGCGGGGAAAAAGCTAGCGCCTCCGGAGCAGACCAACGCGGAGAATTTCTATTACCAGAAACAGATGCAGACGCGGACGCCGATGGTGATTGTTCTACGCGACGGTGAGGAAGTGCGCGGAATCATCGAATGGTACGACCGGAACTGCATCAAGGTAAACCGGGAGGGTGGCGAACCCAACGTGATGATCTACAAGCCCGCGATCAAGTACATGTTTAAAGAAGGGGAGAACCAGCGGTAAAATGTCTGTTCTCGCGCAAATAAGGCGCGAGAACTGGGGCAACCGATAGTTGCACTTCGCCGCAAACCCATCCTGAAGATTGGGAGGAAGAATGACTCCCTCACGTAGAATTTCCCGCAGAAAGTTCCTGAAGTCGGTGACGCTGGCGTCTGCCGCCAGTGCAATTCCCGGCTTGCGGAAGTCCGCTCTGGCTATCGACAGTTCAAGGGCATCCGATCCAACACGATCTGCAAGCCTTGAAGAATTCAGCTACGGCGATGTCACGCTGAATAGCGCCCTCCACGAACGACAGCTGCAAGAGACACATGCTGTACTGATGGACCTGAGCGACGATGCGTTGCTCAAACCGTTTCGGCAGATGATTGGACAGCCCGCTCCGGGCGAGGATTTAGGTGGATGGTACCGGTACGAACCCAACTACGACTGGCACACCTTTGACGCGGGCTTCGCGCCGTCGGCTACGTTTGGGCAGTGGGTGTCGGCTCTGGCGCGGACGTATGCGATCACGGGATCGGTGGCGGCGCGCGACAAAGTGCTGCACTTGAATCGGCTTTACGCACAGGCTATTGACGGGCAGTTTTACGAGAACAATCGCTTTCCTGCTTATTGTTACGACAAGCTGGTATGCGGGCTGATCGATTCGCACAAATATGTTGGCGATCCGGACGCTTTCGCGATTCTGCAAAAAACTACCGAGACGGCAATGCCGCATTTACCGGCGAACGCCATTGAGCATGGCCAGAGTTGGCGACCGGGAAAAGATGAATCGTGGACATGGGATGAGTCGTACACCATGCCGGAGAATCTTTTTCTGGCGTACCAGCGCGGGGCGGGAAAGCGCTATCGGGCGCTGGGAGTGCAGTATTTGAATGACGCATTCTTTGATCGGCTGGCGAATGGACAAAACGATCTAGCGGGGCGGCATGCTTATAGCCACGTAAATTCACTTTGCTCCGCGATGCAGGCTTATCTGACGATCGGAAGCGAAAAGCATTTACGGGCGGCGAAGAATGGATTCGACATGCTGGCGGCGCAGAGCTTTGTTACGGGGGGCTGGGGTCCGGATGAAACTTTGCGAGCCACCGGCAGCAGCGATGTGTACGACAGTCTTACGAAGACGCATAGCGGATTTGAGACGCCCTGCGGTTCCTACGCGCATTTCAAGCTGACGCGCTACCTGCTGCGGGTGACGCACAATTCGCGCTATGGGGACAGCATGGAGCGCGTGATGTACAACACGATTCTGGGGGCGAAGCCGCTGGAGCGCGACGGGCGGACGTTTTATTATTCGGATTACAACTTTAAGGGGAGCAAGGTTTATTCGCCGCACGGGTGGCCGTGTTGCTCGGGGACGATGCCGCAGGTGGCGGCCGATTACCGGATCAATACGTATTTTCGAGATGCACGCGGGGTGTATGTGAATCTTTACATCCCCTCGACCCTGCGCTGGACTCAGGGGCCGTCGCAAGTTGTTATGACCCAGAAGACGGAATATCCCTACGATGAGCACGTGCAGTTTGACATGAAGATAACGCAGCCGGCGGAGTTTGCGGTGAATTTGCGGATTCCGGCGTGGGCGGAGGGAGCGTCGCTGGCGGTCAACGGCAAGCGGGAGACGGCGCAGGCTGGGAGCTTCGCGCGCGTGCAGCGGCAGTGGAAGACCGGGGACCGGGTGGATCTGGAGCTTCCGATGAAGGCGAGGCTGGAGGCGGTTGATCCGCAGCACGCGGATACGGTGGCGCTGGTCGTGGGCCCGGTCGTGCTGTTTGCCGTCACGGATTCACAGCCCAAGATCACGCGGGCGCAATTGCTGGCAGTGAAGAAGATGGTTCCGGAAGTATGGCACGTCGATATTGGCAACGGCGTGATGAAGATGATGCCGTTTACGGCGATTGAGGATCAGCCGTATACGACATACTTGCGCATCACGTAGACTGGCGCTTGTATGTCACCCTGCACTTCATTCAGGAATGTAATTTCCAAGCAGGAATCAGAGAATCGTAGCGAAAAAATGTACTGAGCACGACGTGCATGACGATGTAGATGAGCCAGATTGCTGGGTAAGCGATGACCATTTTTCGCGGCTGCCTCAGGACGTACCAGAGGAGCAGCAAATCCAAGGGCACTGGGGCGGCCACGACAACCCACACGGGGGCATCTAGACTGGCCACGCTGTATCCCAGCAAGCACACAAAACAGCCGATTGCGAGCGACGCGAATATGTGTGCCCTTCGATCCGCAACATAGAAGCCAAGTCCCCACGACAAAGCAGTAAAGAGAATTGCAATGTCGAGCAGGATGGGTGCGGGCAGGGTGCTGAACATATGTCCCCTCGATGATTCGCGTTCGGCCAAAACGCCAAGGTCAAGTATTTGTACCGGGTCGCAGCGCAGGAGGGCAAATAGGGCTTGCGGGCGCTTGTCAGTTTACGGGCTAGATGCTCCCGTTGACAATCTTACTTATCTCCCTTAGCATCAATCACTTGAAGGACCACTTTGACTCAGCACGCGGGAGCCGCCTGTGATCAAACTCGACATCATCAACGAAGTGGTGGCCAAGACCGGCGTCACCAAGACCAAGGCTGAGTTGGCCGTCGAAACTGTTTTCGAGAGCATGAAGAAGGCGCTGGCGGGCGGTAATCGCATTGAACTGCGAGGATTTGGAGTATTCAACGTGCGCCCGCGTAAAACTGGAATCGGCCGCAATCCGCGCACTGGTGCCGAAGTGTCGATTCCGCCAGGAAGGGCCGTGCGTTTTAAGCCGGGGAAAGAGTTGCAGTCGATCGACTGAGAGGTCTCTCAAGCACGCATTTTCTTCGGGCTGAATAAAACCATCTCGGGCTGCGATCGAGGGACAGCCTGGGCGGCTGTCCCCACATAGCCCCTGTTCCCGCACTTTCTCGGCTCGTAGTAGCATCAAAGCAGGGTCCCCTTCGGGTTCCCGAAGAAACATGTCGGAACTCAACTCCCCGATTCCTACTTCCACGATCGAATACTATCGTCCTCTACCGCGCCCACTCAGAGGGCGGGCACGGGAACGATACTGGCTGCATGCCTTGCTGCTGATCGCGACCTGCTTCACGACGCTGGTGGTCGGAGCGCGCATGGAGTTCAACTTCCTGCACAATTTGCCGCCATTTGTGGCGGGCGATGAATGGATTCCGTTTTTTCCCCTGGGATGGATGTTGGCGCGTCCGTCGCGTCTGCTGCTGGGTATTCCTTTTTCAGCCACGCTGCTATTCATCTTGCTGGCACACGAGATGGGGCACTACCTGTTTTGCCGATATTACGGAGTGCGGGCGACGCTTCCTTTTTTTATTCCGGCGCCGACGTTAATTGGGACTTTGGGAGCGGTGATCCGCATTAAGGCTCCGATTCGCTCGCGGGCCGCATTATTCGACATCGGCATTGCAGGGCCGATCGCGGGATTTATAGTAGCAGTCGTCACCCTCGCTGTCGCGTTTACACTTTCGAAACCGCTGACCCCTGGCATGGGACAGTCAGATCTGCAATTGGGATTTCCTGTGATTTTCCACGTCGTGCATTCCATGTTGCGAATGGTCGCTCCGAATAGTGCTATCACGGCATTGCCGCTGACCCGGATCTACCTGCATCCAATCGCGGTGGCGGCGTGGGTTGGGATGTTTGCCACGGCGCTGAACCTGCTGCCCAGCAGCCAGTTAGATGGCGGACACATTGTGTACGCGCTAGCTCCGCGAGTGCATCGCGTGGTTTCGTGGATCACGGTGTTTGTGCTTCTCTATCTGGGACATCGGTACGTGGGGTGGCGGGTATGGGCTGGTCTGCTCGTTGTAATGAATGTGCTGACCTTCCGGCAACGCCAAGCTCCGGAGTATCCTATGGTTCCCGTTAGTCGCTGGGCTTGGACCGTGTTGGCGGCGCTAATGCTCGGGTTGACCTTCACGGTTTCGCCGTTCCAGATGAGCTGGAGATAGTCACCTGGCGGGATTTTCACAGACTCTTAACTTCCATGTAACTTTTCACGGGGTCTGGCGGGGCTAGGCTCGTTGAAGTCTGCCGCAACCCTCCAGGAGGAATACCCAATGAAAGTTTCAGGTAACGCCCGCTTTTTTTTCTGTGTAGTTCTGCTCACCGCAGTCACGGCGGCGGCGCAGGTCACCGCCTCTGTCCCCTACACGGTTTCAACGTTCGCCGCCGGGCTTGCAGGACCTTACTCCGCACCCGACTCGATTGCCGTGCTCGACGATCACGTTTTCATCGGCTACGGGAACGGCATAGCGCCGGACGGCTCCGATGGCAAGAGCAGCACGATTGTCGAATACAAGATGAACGGAGACGTGGTAAGAACCTACTCCGTGGTTGGGCACAATGACGGACTGCGCGTGAATCCGCGAACCAAGCACTTGTGGGCAATGCAGATCGAAGACGGCAGCCCGAACCTGGTGATCATCGATCCGAAAAACGGGGCGCGCAAGATTTATACGTTTGGGCCGACGCCGCACGGCGGGGGATATGACGACATCGCCTTCCGCGGCGATGATGTCTTCTTGAGCGCGTCTAATCCGGCTAACAATCCGAATTTTGCGCCGGCGGTGGTTCGGGCAAAGATCGACGGCAATGTAAGCGAGGCACTGAACGCGAGCGCCGAGGCTACCGACATCCCAACCGACACGCCTACAATGCTGAATCTTCAAGACCCGGATTCGATGATTTTCAATCCGATCGGGGACCTGGTTTTGGATAGCCAGGCCGATGCCGAGCTGATTGTTGTGCATCACTTGGGATTCACCGATCAGAGCGTGTACCGGCTCGCGCTCACGCTGAATGGCGCTCCCGCGCAGGTGGACGATACCATCTTCGCGACTTCGGCTTATGGCACGATTTTGGTGTCGGATCGCGATGCGGGAGATGCGGGAATCATTTATGCCATCTCCAAGGACATTTTCGCTCCGGACGCAGCATACACGGCGACACCCAATTCAGTGGGGAGTCTTGATTTCAATACTGGAGTGATTACCAACGTGGTTTCGGGGATGGTAAGTCCGCACGGGATGGCGTTCATTCCGGTAGGTAAAGCCCAGCGGGATGAAGCGGAGCGAGAGAAATCCAAGTGACAGAATGCGAAGTTACAGACTGGGGGCGGCCCTGTGCCGCCTCTATTTTTTTTTACAGCAGGAAGCTGGATTGGATCGGTTCACCCGCGGTGGGCGGGAGAGTGCAGGTATTTTTCGCTGATGCGCGGAATGTTCAATCAGCGCAGCCAAGCGCTTTGACCTGGTTTCTTCTTTCTTCGCGCTGATGACCCACCAACTACAGATTCTTCGATACCCAGGTGGCTGGGCGTGGAAGAATGCCCATGCGGCCGGATTGATTCGGAACTTGCTTTCATAGGCGGCCGGAAGCTCGGCGCGTTTTCTCTGCTCGTAGGAATATATCGCGCTGCGCTCTTCGTCGCGTTTCTGAAAAGCTGCCAGGCCGGCGGGATGCATCAGACCCGTGTTCGAGAGTTCGGTGGCGCGTTTCAGGTTTACGGCGCTCCAAACACTTCGAGCCTTTCGCGGTG
>Ga0073928_10002073_pt1 | contig 35980 bp, 34 predicted proteins | sample PaiPotPPA55metaG_FD_76969 | JGI IMG/M metagenome (GOLD analysis project Ga0073928, IMG submission 76969) | Iron sulfur acid spring bacterial and archeal communities from Banff, Canada, to study Microbial Dark Matter (Phase II) - Paint Pots PPA... ... | reverse complement strand
GACCCGCAGAGGCGCGCCGCAGGGTGGCCGACATCAGATCGGAACCCCGGCCGGCTTCGGATCGGAACAGGTGGCCGGCTTCACATTGGAATGCATGGCCGGCTTCGTCGGAATCCGCACCGAGGGCTCCCCCGCACGCGCGGGGATGGTCCCTGGACCTGGGGCAAGATCAACAAGATCGCCAAGGCTCCCCGCACGCGCGGGGATGGTCCCCGATACCACAGGAGCCTCCGCCCGTGACAACCGGCTCCCCCGCACGCGCGGGGATGGTCCCTGCCCATGCCGCTCGCTGCCCTCACAGCAGCTGGCTCCCCCGCACGCGCGGGGATGGTCCCGGATTCGGGGTGCCCCCCTTGGGTGTCCGCACGGCTCCCCCGCACGCGCGGGGATGGTCCCACGGCACCGAGTTCACCAGCGACCTTCTGTGAGGCTCCCCCCGCACGCGCGGGGATGGTCCCTATGACGTCATATTTCCAGTTCAACATGAATGGGCTCCCCCACACGCGCGGGGATGGTCCCTCGCAATGCGTAAGCCGGGCGATGCACATCGAGGCTCCCCCGCACGCGCGGGGATGGTCCCTTCGTTGATGCCGGCGGCGCCTGCACGACCGGGGCTCCCCCCGCACGCGCGGGGATGGTCCCGACCTGAAAGAGGAGAGCAAGCAACATGGCACGGCTCCCCCGCACGCGCGGGGATGGTCCCCCGGTTGGCGCCTGCAGCACGGGTCGCCGCTTGGCTCCCCCGCACGCGCGGGGATGGTCCCTGGAGGCGGCGCGCGATCAGGCGCTCACGAGCGGCTCCCCCGCACGCGCGGGGATGGTCCCGTATGGATCGAGGTCGCCGCCATGCTCTTATCGGCTCCCCCGCACGCGCGGGGATGGTCCCCGCAAATCGTGGCTGGCGCGAGCCGCCCGAACGGCTCCCCCGCACGCGCGGGGATGGTCCACCCTGATCGCAACCGGAGCTTGGAAGGATCGCGGCTCCCCCGCACGCGCGGAGAGGTCCGTGTTGGCAGCAATCGGTTTCGGTGTCGTCGGCGGCTCCCCCCGCACGCCGGTCCTGAGCCGCGGCGTCTCGACTGGTCTCCTTGCGATCCAGTCTTGGCGGGTTCAGATGGGGTACCTTCGTGCTTGAGTGCGGATCACTTTCTGCCGACATTGAGAGCTGTGGCAGTCAGAAGCAAATTAAGATGGTTGCCTGCCCCCGCAACCAAATAAAAAGCCCGCCACGTCAATGCGTTGGCGGGTTTATCATGTGTCGTTTCGCGCAAATACGCGCCAAAATGAAAGTCCGCGAAATGCTATGAAAATACAGGCTTTTTAATCCCTTCTCAGCGCGTGCTGGCGTGCCCATGTCAGATGGATGGCACACGAAAGGCGATCATCTGTTCATCAGTCGTTCGGTGATCTAATAGGTGTGTCGCTCGCTAGCTGGTTTCGATGAGAAGCGGAAAGGCGGGACTGTCAATGCGCACGCTTACCAGTTACGGGATCGCCGTCATTATAGTTTTCGCAGTCCTCAACAGCATCGCATGGAGCGCAGGAACGCCGCGTCTTCACGACCTGCCCGTGTTCTCCGCTGGGTTCGTCCTCGGGATGCTCGGGATGTACATTGCGGCTTGGCTTTACGGATACCGCAAAGTCGGCTGAACCTTAGCGTTATCCCTGTTGCGCTTTAGTCGGTCCAGAACCGCTTGAACCGGTCGGACGTTAACTCAGTATAGCGGACGGTGTGCTGGATGTTCCTGTGCCCGTGACGCCCCGGGTCATCGTCCGGGGCGTGGCCGTTCGTATCCGCGCTGTGCCCGAAAAATCACGCAGCAAGCGCCTTGAGCGCGGCCTTGGGATTCTTCGCCACGATGGTCAAGAGCGAGCGAGCAGCCGGGTCTGGCGGTACCCGGCCTTGCTCCCAGTTGCGCAGGGTCGATAGAGGGATGCGCAGGGCTTTTGCAAATTCGTCCTGCGTCATCCCGAGCTGCTTGCGCAGCAACTGGGGTGGGATTACCGGAGCGAATCCCGCGAGGTCTGTCTCCTCTTGATCATCCTCGCGCATGTGCCGCCGGATGTCGGTTTCAGTCGTTACGTCGATTTTGGTGCGGTTGATACGCGGCTTTAGCCTTCGGATGTTTTCCATTGTTCTGCGAACGAGTGCCATGATCTGCGTTCCTTCTTATTGGCGAGCCGAGCCGAAATGATGAAATGATGTGACGTGCGTTACCACGATCGGTGTAGACGACAAAAAGAATCGTCGCCGACCTGACCGATCGCCTGCATCCGGATTTCGCCGTAGTCTCGACGGGTATCCTGCTTCTCCAATGTGGGTCCGAGAAAGATGCGCGCCGCGTAATCGAAACCAAGACCTCGTTCAATCAAATTGCGCCGGCTCTTGGCCTCATCCCACTCAAAGAGCATGCCGGTTACATACGCTTTAAGCGTACCGAGGTCAATTTCCCCGCGGTTAAGCACGATGGTGGAACCGCGTGGGCGTGCCGCGACAGCGCGGTTTGGCACGGCGGTATTCTCGGCTATCGTGCCTCAATGCTCGCGAGCTCAATGAAGGTGGAAGCTTATGACACAGGCCCGCATCTCCACCGATCCTGCCGTGATGATGGGCAAACCGTGCATCAAAGGCACCCGCATCACGGTGGAGCTCATCCTGCGGAAGCTGGGCGCAGGCCGGTCGTTTGCCGATCTGCTCGAGGCCTACCCGCAATTGACCGAGGACGACTTGCGGGCGGCGTTAGCGTTTGCGGCCGACTACATGCAGCATGAGACCGTTCTCGCCGCTGAGTGATGCGCTTCGTCGCGGATGAGAATTCTCGCGTCTCGTTATCGCCCTCTGCCTACGTGATTAGATCGATGCTCGCGACTCCGCCCGCACTGATCTCGGTGTCCCTTTTCAGGAAGGTAACAGTGCTGTTTGGAGGCCGGTCTTCGGCGCTGGAAATTTTTCAGGCGCGCGAAATCGTGCGCCGGTAATGTCCGCTTACCCTCGTTTGCGACCGATTTACTGAACGTCGCACTCCGCCCTTTAGTGCCAAGAGGAGACCTGAGCAGGTGCAGCAAACTGAGCAAGCTTACTCGATAACCTCATCGGCCGTGGCGAGCAGCGTTGGTGGCACGTCGAGGCCGAGGCGGTCTTGGGGGTCTTGAGCTCAATCACCAGCTCGCAGTTTATGGGTGCCTGCACCGGGCAGTTTCACTCTACCACCCGATCAGCGCGCACCATGATTGAGGGCGGGATCGAGAGGCCAAGTGCATTTGCTGTCTTCATGTTGATCAACATTTCGAATTTGCTTGGTTGTTCGACGGGAAGATCAGATGGCTTTGCGCCTTTGAAAATCCTGTCGAGATACTCGGCGGCACGCCGTTCAATGACGAGCAGGTTCGGCCCATAGGAAATGAGGCCGCCGGTTTCGACGAACTCGCCTGCTTCATAGATAGCTGGGAGGCGCCGCTGGGCTGCGAAATCCACTATTCGCTTGCGGTGTTGGCGTGTAAAGGGGTCCACGAGCGTTAGCAGTGCACCGATCCGCTCGCTGTCGATCATAGCAAAGGCGGAATCAAAAGAGGTTAAGTCATGCACTCCAACGGACTTGATCATCACGCCTCGCGTGACTGCAGCATCCTGCGCTTCGCGAGCGCGTAGTACCATGCCCGTATTGGTGTCATTCCAGAGCATGGCGACGCGAGTCGTCGTAGGTGCGATCTCTAAGAGAATTTCAAGCCGCTTACCGCTTAATTCCGTGGCGAGCAGTGAGATTCCGGTCGCGTTTCCGCTCGGATGAGCCAGGCTTGGGACAACCTCCGCCCCAACCGGGTCTCCAACAAAGAGAAAAACAATTGGAATGGTTGTGGTCGCTTTCCGTGCGGCTATCGCGCCGGGTGTGGTGTACGCGATGATCGCATCCAATTTCAAACGAGCTAGTTCGGCGGCCAATTCATCAAGGCGCTCCATCCTTCCGTTCGCCCATCGAGCTTCGAATACAATATCGCGCCCTTCGGTGTAACCGAGTTCGAGTAATCGGGCGCGCGTCGCCTTGCCCATGGATGCTTCAGGTAGACCGGGCAGCAAAACACCTACCTGTCGTATCTTGCTAATCGTTTGCTGCGCATGTGCCGCAAGCGGCCAAGCAGCGCTACCGAGAAGTGTGATGAACTCGCGCCGCCTCATGTGTGCTCTCCTCAATGAGGATCACACCCTACCACATGGTCATGGGAAAAGCCGCGTTGTGCATCACAGCATTTTCGCCACCCGACTTCCGCAACGGGTCATTTTTCACCCTAGCGGGTCGCCGGCGTTCGCGCAGCCAGATGGATCACCTCCGGAACTTGCGGCACTCCAGCGTCGACGCTTGATAGGGTATCGGTCTCGTTGTCCACGACGACGAGAATTTCGAGCTCATCAAGTTGCAACATTGATTTGGGGAGAGAATCAGCAGATGTCATGTGCGTCTCCCGTCTGGTCAGTCATGGTTCGCACGCATCGCTCGCCAACAAAGCGCGGTTGTTTGAGACAATGCAGTCGATCAACCCCTGTTCACGCTGAGCGGCCAAATCGTCGCGCCGCCGAGCAGCGATAGGAACTCGCGCCGCCCCATGGGAAGCCTCCCGTGCCGACCCGTCGAGTAAGTTGAGACTATCACAGGAAGCCCGTGTTGTGCGTCACAGCAAAATCGGGTACCCAATTTCCGGATTGGGTCATCAGGGGCGGAGTTTACCCCTCCCCCGGGCTCCGGCCTATGAGCTACCATACCTCAACAACCTCTGAACCGGGTGACGGCACACCCATGATCGTGCTCTCCACTAACCGAGGAGCACGACCCAACTCGATCACCTGTCCTTCGTCTCGCTGACGAAGATACCCGTTCTGCCTGTCGTTCGGAGCTGGGATTGGGCCCGCTCGGTACGACCCGGCATGCGGTCCAGCCACCGCGCCCTTCGCCCAGCCCGGCGTTTTTCATTCTGCATTTGAACCGGTCTGCCACCTGCCACGACAAAAAGTGGAACATGTTGGGGTGGGGGCAGTGCAGTGAGTAGCTCAAAGCGTCGTTCGGCGTCTCCGTTGAGAGTGGTTGGAACCTGTCTTGCGGCTTACGCACTCCTTGCAACGGGCTATGACTACTTTGTAGAGCCGGTGGCGACGGGGCACGCCGCCGTAAGCAAGGCGATTCCTCGAAGGGTTGTGGAGGACATGGCTCTTCCAGCCGCTCCCTCCCTGGTCGTTCCTTCGCCCCGCGCGGTAGAATCTCCGAGAGGTGACGGACCGTCAATGCGTCGGGATGCCGTTCGCCCTGGAGAGCAGCCATCCGCCGAAGAGGCATCGAGAGAATCAGTTTCCCCTGTCGCCGCGGAATTTGCCGCCCTGGCGCCGGAGCCTGCGGAAACGCCGGCAGTTGAGAAACCGAAAAAAGCCTCTACCAAGCAAGCAATCCGCGGCCATGGACAACCGCGCAACCTCCTGGAGCTTGCTTTGCGCCCGTTCAGCGGGTTGCGTCTCCCGTTCTGAGAGTTGAAGCGCGCCCGGCTTATCGGCGATCCGCTCGGATCGTTATTTGCCGACCAGGGATCGAACGGTTTCAATCGGCATCGGCATGACGCGCTCCCCGAGCGGGGAGCAAATGAAACCGTGGCGCTCGTAGAACGCGACGGCGTCGTCGTCGATCGCATGGGTAACGACTCCCCGCACTCCGGCAATTTCGGATGCGACAAGGCACCGTCTCAAAGCGTCCACCAGGAGCGCCGACCCCACGCCTCGGCCTCGGTGTTGCGCATCGACCGCGAGGCGCCCGATCAACAACAGCGGCACTTGCTCGGGCATGCCGCGCCGAAGTCTCGCCGAAGGCAAAGCACTCCGCTGCTCCATGGCGGTCGAGATCGAGAAATAACCGACAACCCGATCCAGCTCGTCACCTGTACAGACCACATACGCTCGCGCGGAGAACCCTTCGCTTGAATGCGCCCGTTGGCGCAGCCATTGGTCAAGCGAGGGATGGACGCCATTCGAAAATCGCGAGACATCGTGCCGGGGACCGATCGGCTCCGGAGCGCGAAGCTGCGCGGGGGCAGCACTCATGCCGTCCAGGGCGCCTTACGTTTGAAACCGGGCGCGGACCTTGGCGGACGGCTTCGGCGGTGAATCGAGCAGGGCGAGGAAGCGTGCGTGCGCGTCGTCGTCGAGGAAGAACGTGCGTTGGTCGAGGATCGTCTCCTCGGCTTGCCGTCGGGCACTTTCCAACATGAATTCCGACAGCTTTTGCCCGCGCAAGGCCGCGGCTCGGTTGAGAATCGCTTTCGCCTCTGCGGAAGCGCGGATTTGGATCACGTCGTCTTTACGTCGGGCAGGCGCGGGCATGGGTCGGGACTCACTGAATCCAAGGAGAACGACATTTGGTAATTGTGTGGACGTTGTCGATACAAGTGACAAGGTCCGCCACACCGCTTGTGAGGCCGCTTCGCTCACGACGTGCCGTGGCTTCGGCCGCAACATGTCGCTGATCTGGCCGGATCCCCCGCTCTGCGCTGGCATTGTCAAAGCGCCCTGCTGCGGTCCGGGCCGCTCAGGCTGCTGTGACCTGCTCTGTGGCGCGGCTTATCCAGTGACAGGGCTGGCGTTCGCCTCGCCTGTATCGCCTTGACATAAAACATATTTTATACTCCTCAAATTGAGCTATTGAAAATAAAACATATTTGATTATATTGGCGCAATGGATAAAGAGAGATAAAACGGGCTTTATATGGCTGCGGCACTCTGGGGCAAGGTCTACTACAATGACGACCTCTACGCGGGCGAACTCCGTCAGGAGCCGGGCGGCCGCTGCGTCTTCACCTACGATACCGCCTACCTCGAAGCCAGGCATCCCCAGGTCGCTTTCACCCTGCCGCGCCAGGCGGCGCCGCACCTCTGCGAGCAGGGCCTCCATCCTTTTTTCGACAACCTCGTCGCCGAAGGCTGGTTGCGCAACGCCCAGGCGCGGGCCCTAAAGGTCGATCCCGGCAACCGCTTCGCGCTGCTGTTGGCCTTCGGCAAGGACTGCGCCGGCGCGGTCTCTGTGATCGACCCGGCACCAGCCGCCGAACCGGCAATCGACGCCAATGACCCCATCGCAAGCGCCGCGATCGGCAGCCGCGCCTCGCTTTCGGGCATCCAGCCCAAGCTGCTCGCGGTGAAGGATGGCCGTACGTACCGGCCCGCGCGCGGGAACGAGAGCTCGACCATCATTGCCAAGCTGCCTTCCGGCTCGCTGCGCGACATCGTCGAGAACGAATACCTCACGACCCAGGCGTGTCGCGCCTTGCTGCCTGACGACGACATTGTCGCCCCGGAGATCGGCACCATCGAAGGCGTGCAGCAGCGCGCCTTGCTCGTGCCGCGCTTCGACCGGCTCAGAAGCGGGGCCAAGCGGCATTTCGAGGAGTTCAACCAACTGCTCGGGAAGCGTTCCGGCGACGACAAGTACGAGGCGTCCTATGACGACATGGCGGCGTTCATCCTAAAGACCCCGGCCTGCACGCCCGCCGATGCCTGGAAGCTCTACCGGCGCGTGCTGGTCTGTTTCCTGACCGGCAATACCGACGCGCATCTCAAGAACTTCGCAATGTTCCACACGTCCGACGGCCTGCGGCTCACGCCCGCCTATGACCTGGTCGCAGCTGCGCTCTATCCCGAGTACCGCCAGCTGGCGCTCGCGATCGGCAACGCGTCCGACCTGACGCTCGAATCCCTCCGCCCCAAGCACTTCGTTGCGCTGGCCACGTCCTACGGCGTCGACCCCGCCGTTCTCATCGAGACCGTCAAGAAGCTCGATGCCAACCGCAAGGCGGCGGAGAAGGCGGTCACCGAAGCTGCCAAGCGCGTCGGCGACGAAGCGCTGGGGAAGAATCTACTCGATCTGATGGAGCGTCGATGGAACGGAAGTTTCAACTCAATTGGCCAGTTCTTGTCGAAGAAGCAGTCCGCCGACGACGACGAATGAAGCTCACGCAGAAGCAGCTCGCCTTGCTGGCCAAGGTCAGCACGCCGACGGTCTCGCGTTTCGAGAGCAATGAGAAGGACGTTCAGCTTTCTTCGGTCTTGGCAATCCTCGAGGTGCTCGGCATGACGGACAGGCGCAACTTGGTCTTTGCCGACGAGGCGTTCACCCGCGATGCCGGCGATGCCATCACTTTCTGGGGGCAGGACGGCGAGACGCGCGTCCGCTGCCGCATCTTGCGCGAGGCGCTTGATGACCATTTCTCGGATGGCGACAAGCTCAAGCCAGAGGCAGCGTTCAAGAGGCACCGCAAGGAAATCGAGGCTCTCGTGCGGCGAAAATACCTATACGGTCAGCGCGAGCCGGACGGCTCGGTTCTTTTGCGCACCCTCGATATCGCTTAGGGTCTCATGGTGCTCAAGTGATCGAGGGGTAGCGAATCTCGGTCATCATGCCCGTCATCATGTGGTAGAGATTGTGGCAGTGAAACGCCCAGCGGCCGGGATTGCCGGCGTCAAAGGCGATGCTGACGCTGCCCATTGGCGGGGCCAGCACCGTATCGCGCATGGCACCTGCGAGCGGCGCGCCGTTTAGTGCCGTCACCTGGAAGGCGTGGCCATGAAGGTGCATGGGGTGCGACATCATCGTGTGGTTCAGCATCTCGATCGCCACGCGCTGGCCCGTGGCGATCATCAGCGGGCTTACGTTGGGCCAGTATTCGCCGTTCAGCGACCAGGCATACGGCGCCATTGCGCCGGCAAGCATCACCCGGTGCGTCACGTCGGGCACCCTCGGCGGCAGGGGGGTGACCGCTTCGAGGCGACGCTCAAGCGAGAGATCGACCGCCGGCGCATTTTCTCCCGCCTCCGCGGCGAGGCGTGACACCGGCGCGCCGGACGCTGCGAGGACGATACCCGTGCGTGCCCGCTTGCCCTCGACCTGCGCGAAGATTGGATAGGCACCGTTCCCGGGAAGATCGATCAGCACGTCGAGCCGCTGCGCCATGGCGAGCGGAAGACGGGTACCGCGCATCGGTCGAACCGGATGGCCGTCGGCGGCGATGACGGTGCCGGTGAGATCACCGAGATCGATCCAGAAATTCGTCGAGGATGCGGCGTTGATCAGCCGCAGTCGGAGGCGCCCGCCTGGTTCGGTGCGGACGACCTCCGGATCGGCCAACGTGCGATCATTGGCAAGGAATGCGTCATAGTCGAAATCGTTCAGGTCCATCGCCATGCCTGAGCCCATGCTCATGGCAGCGTTGCTCCCCGAGTCCGTGTTCATGTCGTGACCCATGCCGCGCTTCGGCATCGCGCTCTGACTGCCGTTGGATTTGGTGAGTCCGGCGAGCAACTCGTCGGGCGAGCGGAAGCTGAAATCATGCAGCATCAGCACCACCTCCTGCCGGTCGTCCGACATGTCGTCGTGGCTGTGCACGATCAGCGGCGCGGTCATCAGGCTCTGTTCCTGCATGCCTTGATGCGAGTGCATCCAGAACGTGCCAGCGATCGGCGCGTAATCATATGAGTGGGCGTCCATCGCCGGGATCGGCGGCGTTTGCGGCCAGGGAAAGCCGTCCTGCGTCCAGGGCGGCAACTGGCCATGCCAGTGGATGATCGTGGATGTGCCGGCCCGATTCACGAGATCAAGGTCAAAGCGCTCACCCGGCGAGAGCGTGATGCCAGGTTTTCCGCCCGGTCCGATGAGGCCGAATACGCGCGCCGGTTTGCCATTGACGACGAGAATTCTGGTGCCGGCAGTCAGGCGAAGCTTAGCGGCGCGGGGTTGGAGTGCGGCGGCAGCCCGCCTTGTCGGCAGGAACGGGATCGTACCGGCCATGGCAACGCCGGATGCAAGGATCATCTGCCGGCGGGTTAGGACCATGGACTTATCATTCTCTCTCATTGCAGCTAGCCCATTTCGATCACATTCGGAGAATAGCGACCATCAAAATTAGATGCTTGTCCGGGATTGCCGCGGTTAGTGTGTTGTTGCCGGACATACGGCGGCATCGATATTGCGATCGAGCAGCGAACATCAGCATCCTAGCGCTCAAGCAATCTGTGAATCACCCAAATCCGGAATTGCGGTTGACCGTGATACCTTCGCAGCCGACCGTCGTATCGCTGCCATGAAATGTGCCGTAGTTGCCAATGCGACATTAGGGGGAGGATAATGCTTCCCCGGTGCGGTACGGCTGCTCCCGTATCAGGCCGGCTACCAGCGGGCGGACATGACCGTCAGCGTGCCCGAGCAAGCCGAGCAGCCGTCGTAACACCGCAAAGGAGAACCCATGGCAGCGCAGTCTCGCCAAGTCGTGCATCCCGACATCAAGCCCGAGAACGCCCCGGAGCTCGCCTCGCGCTACCTCGATGCTGCCAGCATGCCGTGGGAGAAGACCAAGTTCCCGGGCATCGCGATCAAGGTGCTTTATTCCGACGACAGCGGCATCACCACTGCCCTGTTCAAGCTCGATCCCGGCGCGGTCGTGCCGCTGCACGAGCATACCGCGCTCGAGCAGACGTATGTGCTCGAAGGCACGATCGAGGACCACGAAGGCGTCTGCGGGCCGGGTCAGTTCGTGTGGCGGCCGGCGGGCAATCAACATGAGGCAAGATCGCCGAACGGGGCGGTGATCCTCGGTTTCTTTCTCAAACCCAACCGCTTCGCCTACGGCGAGAGGTTCTTCACGGAGGAGCAGGGCAAGTAGCTGGTCGGCACGACGCAACGGCGCCTGCCATGGGGGGTCAGGCTCGCAACGCCGCCAGCATCTCCTCGATATACTCGTCGTCGTTGGCGATCACGAGCATGGACGCATAGGGGCGCACCGATCTCAGGGTCCGCGACAGCTCCTCGTCCGAGCAGCGGTTGCTGCCGGTGACCAGCGCCGTCGTCATCACCTTGCGCGCGGCGCAGGCCTCGCCGATCACGGAGGCAGCCTCCGCTGCGTCGCCGGCGCTCGCAACCATTACGACGAGATCGGCCGAGGCGACCTCCTCGACCAAGGCCTTGGTGCGGCCGGCGAGATCGCTGAGCCAAGCCTGCATGGACCAGGGTTGCGAGGTGTGATCGAGCCGCAGCGAAGTGAAAAAATCGGCGCGCTGCCAGTGCTGGCGTGCCACCTGCTTGACCAGGAGCTCGCTCGCAGGGTCGAGCGCTACCACCTTGACCACGCGCGGCGCGGAATTGGGGTAGTCGATGCGAAACCGCGCCTCGGCGGCCGAGCTCATGCGCGCGCTTTCGGTCTGCATTGCTCCATCCTCGTCACCGCGCCTCAATGGCGGCCGGGTGATAACGTACCGCGTTGAGCTTAGCACTCCTGCGGCGCGCCGCGGAGGGCGAGTTGTGCGACGTCTAGGACGAGGATGACATGGAGATTCTGTGCACCAACGGGCTCAAATCGGTCATGACCGAGCTCGTGCCGGCGCTCGAGGGTCAGAGCGCGAGCCGGATCGCGCTGACCTGGGGCTCGACGGTGGCGCTTGCGAAAGAGATTGCGGCTGGTGCCCGCGGCGATATCGCCATCCTCACCGACGAGGCGATCAACGATCTCGTTGCGCAGGGCAAGGCCGTTGCCGGCAGCCGCGTCGATGTTGCCCGTTCGGGGATCGGCATCGCCGTGCGCAAGGGCAGCCGCAAGCCCGACATCAGCTCGCCGGACGCGCTGCGGCATGCACTGCTGGCGGCGAGGAGCGTAGCCCATTCCCGGACGGGTCAGAGCGGGCTTTACTTTCCGACCGTGCTGGCGCGGCTCGGCATCAGCGAGCAGATGCAGTCGAAGCTGGTCGTGCCGGAAGGAGGTGTCCCGATCGGCGATATCGTTGCACGCGGCGACGCGGAGATCGGCATCCAGCAGATCAGCGAGCTGATGCCGGTTGACGGCATCGAGATCGCGGGGCCGCTGCCGGAGCCGCTGCAGAAGATCACGATCTTTTCCGCCGGCGTGCTTGCAACGGCGCAGGACCCGCAACGCGCGCGAAAGCTCGCCGATCTCATCGGCACCGCCTCGCGGCCGCTCCTTGCCGCGAAAGGGCTGGAAGCGCCGTGATGGCGATCCTTCGAAGGGACGGGCGGATTGCGGGGCGGTACTGGCTGGCCAGTACCGCGCAGCGTAACTCGCCGCAACACGGCGGGTTGCGCCGCAAATCGGCTGCACCGATTTGCGGCTAACCCACCCGACGAGCGCGAGCGGTCGCCTCAGAAATTTACCGCGCGTTTCGGCGCGGGGGCCGGCTCGGCAGTGCCCGGCGGCAGGTTGTACATGCCGCCCGGGAGGCTATCGAGGAAAGCCAGCACCTCCGAGGTCTTCACCACGTCGGCATATTTCGCATTCATGTCGCAGAGGTTGATGGCGTGGCTGGCCTGCGAGCGGTCGAAGCAGCCCTCCTCCGCGAGCGCGATGCGGTAGTTGAGGCTGAACGCATCGAGCACGGTGGCGCGCACGCAGCCCGAGGTCGTGGTGCCGGTCACGATGACGCTGTCGCAGCCAAGCAGCGTAAGGTAGCTCGCCATGTTGGTGCCGAAGAAGCCGGACGGCTTCTGCTTCAGCACCACGATGTCCTGCGGCGCCGGCGCAATCTCGGCGACGATCTCGTTGCCGTCGACATTGGTTGCGGGCCGGCTGAACTTGTCCTCGTCCGAACGCCCGTTCTTCCAGATCCAGCTGCCGCTGTCCCAGTTGTCCGCGCGCCGCACGCCCGTGGTGTAGATCACCGGGACGCCCTTGGCGTGACACTTGTCGATCAGCGACTTGAGATAGGGCATGGCGATCCAGGCGTCCTCGCCGCAGGAATTGCGCCAGCGCTTGATCGATTCCAGAATCGGCATCGGACGCTCGTCGCAGAAGGCATAGTTGACGTCGATGACGAGCAGCGCGGGACGCTTGCCGAAGCCTCCGCGCGCGCCGTACCCCGACGAGGCGAACACGGCCTTGTCGCGCTGGGTGAGGAATTGGTTCCAGATCGGTTCTGACATGGTGGGTTGCACTCCTTGGGTTTGAATTTGGGAAGGGTGGGTTAGGCATCCGAGCCGGTTCACCCGGCTCGGATGGCGTAACCCCGTCACAGGTTCGCGCGCACGCTCTCGACAAAGCTCATGTCGATGATCTCCTCGTACTCGACGTCACGCTTGAGGATACCGGCCCCGCGCACGACGGAGCGCGCCGTAGTCCAGGCTTGCTTGCTGATCATCCCATCCCTGCTCCACATCTCATCCCGGTAGGATCGGTCAAGCGTGGCCTTGAGGTCAGCGAGCGCCATGGTCGGGAATTGCTTCTTGGCCACTTCGGCGGATTCGGCGGGATTGGCGTAGATGAACTTGAGCGCCTTCACCATGCCTTTGACAAAGCCCTTCACCGTTTCCGGCTCTTTCTGGATCGATTCGAGCCGCACATTGATGGTGGAATAGGCATAAGGACCCATCTCTTTCGGCACGTTGAAGAACGGCTCGCCCCACAGGCCTGAGCGGATCCCTTGGGTGATCATGGGCTCGGTGGTCACGCCGATGGTGGCTTGTCCGGCCTTGACCACGGCGGAGATGGCCGAGTTCGCAGTCTCGATCAGGGTAACGTCGCGCTTGGCATCGAGATTCCAGTTCGCAAGCAGATAGCGCAGAATAGAGTTCGGCGTCCCGCTGTAAGGGCTGACGGCGATCGATCTGCCCTTGAAATAGGCCGGCCAATTGGTGTCCTTCGGCTCCTGGCCCTTGATCGCGTTCATATAGACATTTCCGCGGTCCACGCAGTTCACGACCGCGCGCAGATCGGCACCCTTGGCCTTGGCATAGGCATCGTGCTCGGGCCCGCCGATGAAGGCGAAGGCCTGGCCGGAAAGGACAGCATTGGTGTGGCCGGAGCCGGTCTCGATCGTCACGATCTTCACGACGATGTCGGACTCGGCGAAATAGTTGTTCGCCATGGCGATGTACATCGGCAGATAGCCGGTGCCGTGGACCGGTTCCGCGACCAGAAGCTCCTTGGCCGCGGCACGCGCGATGAGCGGCGGAGCCGCGAGTGCAACCCCGAGGCTCGCGGTCGATTTCAGGAATCTTCGCCTGTTCATGCTGTCCTCACTCCGTATCTGGGGCCGAGCCCGGATATCGCTTCGCTCATCCGAGCTACGCCCGTTTACCGTAGCCCGCATGAGCGTAGCGATATGCGGGCGATGTGACGAGATCAGTCACTGCCGCACGCCTTTGCGCAGCAGGCCTTCGATCCAGGACACGGTGGCATACATCACCATGGCCAGGGTGGAGAGCACAAGCACCGCGACCCAGACCAGCGCAATGTCGTAGGTCTCGCCGGCATAGAGGATCGCGCGTCCGAGCCCATGCTGCGAGGCGATGAACTCCCCGACGATTGCGCCGGTCAGCGCAAGGCCGATGTTGACCCGTAGCACGGAGATGATCCAGGGCAGGCAGAACGGGACCACGAGCTTGCGGAACACCTGCATGCGCGTGGCACCGAGCGAGTAGAACAGCTTCTCGCCGTCCGGGTCGAGCGCCTTCACGCCGGCATAGGCGGTGAGCGTCGACACCACCACCGTGAGCGCCGTCGCCACGGCGACCTTCGACACGAGGCCGATGCCGCACACCAGGATGATGAGCGGCGCGAGCGCAAGCTTTGGAATCGATTCCAGGCATATCACGTAGGGCTGAACGACAGCCGCATAGTTGCGCGACCACCAGAAAGAAAGACCCAGGAGCGAGCCCGCGGTGGTTCCGAGCAGAAAGCCGAAAATGGTCGAGCGGAAAGTGAAACCTATATCCGTCCAGGCGTCGCCGGTGGTGAAGAAGGTGGTCATGGTCTGGGCGATCTGGCTGGGATAGGACCAGAAGAAAGCGTCCATCCAGCCGGCACGGGCTGCGATCTCCCACAGCGAGAGCACGCCGACGAAGACGCCGACCTGGGCCGCGATCAGAGCCCAGAGCGGCCAGTCCTTCTGTACCGGCAAACGCCGCACCGACCGGGACGCGGTGCTTGGCTGCAGCGATGCCTGCTCGGTCAGGCCGATGCCGGCAAGGGCGTTGCCGGTTGAACTGTGTTGAACGCTCATCAGCTCCTTCCTCGGCAACAGCTCAGGCTGCTGCGTTGACGGGCTCGGACTTCTGGTGGGTCACGTCGAGCAAGTCCAGGCAGCGTTCCTTGATCGCCAGGAATTCAGGGGTCAGCGCGCTGGTGCGCACGCGCGGGCGCGGCATGTGTACCGGGATGCTCGCGATGATGCGGCCCGGGCGCGTGCCCATGACGTGCATCTCGTCCGAGAGATAGATGGCTTCCTCAACATCATGGGTGACGAACAGGACGGTCTTGCCGAAATCGCTCCACAGCCGCATGAGCCATTCCTGCATCTGCAATTTCGTCTGGGCGTCGAGCGCGCCGAACGGCTCGTCGAGCAGAATGAGATCGGTGTCGAACAGCAAGGTGCGCAACAACGCCGCCCGCTGCCGCATGCCGCCGGAGAGCGAGCTCGGATAGAGATATTCGAAACCTCCCAGGCCGTAGCGGTGCAGCAGCGGCAAGGCGCGTTCGCGCGCCGCTCGCAGGGGCACAGCCTGGATCTCCATGCCGAGGATGACATTGTCGAGAACGGTACGCCAGGGCAGCAGCAGGTCCTTCTGCAGCATGTAGCCGACGCGCCCGATGGTCCCGGTGGCGTCGACGCCATCGATCAGCACCCGGCCTCCGGTCGGCTCGAGCAGTCCGGCAATGATGTTGAAGATGGTGCTCTTGCCGCAACCGGACGGGCCGATCAGGCTGACAAAACGTCCCTGCGGGATTGCGAGCGTGATCGGCGCCAGCGCTGCGAACGCACCCGCAGGAGTGCGGAATGTCATGCTCACATTCTCGACGCAGAGCTTGGTCTGGGACATGCAGAAAACCGTGGATGGCGGCGCGGGAAACGCTGCCACTATAACGCAAGAGTCATGCCATGCACCAACGCTGCAGGGTGGGGATCCACGCCTTCAATGCGTCGGAACAGGAGCCATGCGTGGATGGCCGGGACAAGCCCGGCCATGACGCGGAGCATCTGCCTGTGTCATTCCGCCGCGATCCTGTGTGCGGCCGACGCGCCGCGGGCTTTCACCACCACCTTGATCGCGTCTTCCACGCGATCCTTGGCGTAACGAATGGCGGTGGGCAGGTCATCGAGCGGGAAAGTATGGGTGTGAATCCTGGTCGCGTCGAACCGCTTCTGCGCCATGAAGGCCTCGGCGCGGTGGGTCGCGCTCTTGCCTTCCCCGCGGATGCCGAAGACGTAGATGTTGTTGCGTACGATGTGGGCGACATCGACCGGCGTTTCTTCATGCGGGAAGGCAGCGAGACACACCTTGCCGCCGCGGTTGACCATGCGCACCGCTTCATTGACGGCATTGGGCGCGCCTGAGCATTCCAGCACGTAATCGACGCCTTTGCCGCCGTTGAGCCGGTGCACCGCTTTGACCGCGTCCTCGTTGCGCACATTGACGACGTGATCGGCGCCGAGATCGAGCCCGATCCGCAGCCGATTGTCGCGGGTGCCGGTGAGAATGACGGGAGAGGCCCCCATCGCCTTGGCAACCGCGACACCGAGGAGCCCGATCGGCCCCGGTCCGGTGACGACGACGCTCTCGCCGGCGACCAAGCCGCCGAGCTCGGTGAGCCCATACATGGCGGTGCCGGCGGTGACCACCAGGGTCGCTTCCTCATCGGACATGTCGTCCGATATGGCGACCAGCGTGTTGATGTTGTTGACCTGATATTCGCAAAAGCCGCCGTCGGTGGTGAAGCCATTGGCGCGATGGCCCTTGTCCACGTCGCCGTAGTTAAGGCCGTAATTGAGGCAGGCGGTGTACATGCCTTCGCGGCAACGCTTGCACTGCCCGCAGCCGGCATGAATTTCGACGGTGACGCGCTGGCCGATCGTATGCTCGTCCACCCCTGGGCCGAGCGCGACGACCGTGCCCATGTATTCGTGGCCCGGGGTGAAATTCTTGTTGTGCGGCATGCCGCCGGCGATCAGCGCAGGCGGCCCGTGATAGATGATCTCGAGATCGGTGGCGCAGATTGCGACCGCATCGATGCGCACCAGGACCTCGGCCTTGTTCGGCACCGGCACGGGCTTTTCCCGCAGCAGCAGCTCGCCCGGGTTGCCGAGCACCCAGGCTTTCATGGCGTCCGGGATGGGATGATCCGGGCTCGTCTTCACTCCGACGGGTGCGTACATCGCGTATCCTCACAGCGGGCGTGGGAGTGCGGGCTGCCCTGTGCAAGCGGCGGCGCCCGCGCATCCTGACCACAGGATAACAGAATAATGTATACGTGGGGGCGTATTCGAGTAGGGCGGGTTAGTCGCACTGCATCACAAGTTGCCCCTCGACGTCATTCCGGGGCGCAGGAAAATCGGCCGTGCCGATTTGCCTGCGAGCCCGGAATCCATAACCCCAGGCAGTAATGTGTGCCACCGCAGCATAACCACTTTCATCACTGCACGGCCTGTGGTTATGGATTCCGGGCTCGTCGGCAAGTCGGTGAAACCGACTTGCCGACGCCCCGGAATGACAACGTAGTTTGTGACGCAGTACCGCTAACCCACTCAGGGAGCATTCAGTGACTCTTCCTTCGTCGGTGCCTCCAGGTGAAGGCCAGCGGCCGGCCGGTGCGGAGGGTGCACCCGCACACCCGCTGAAGTTCTCGAAGAAGCAGCTTGCTTTCGCCGTGGCGATCGCCGGCGCTTCCGACGTGATCGGCGCTTTCACCACCCTGGCGCCGCCCATTACCTGGACGGTGGACGTTCTCACCGCTTTGCTGCTGTTCGTGGTGCTGGGGCGACAGTGGCTGCTGCTGCCTGGACTGGCGCTGGAGGCGGTCCCGGGGTTGGGAGTGATCCCGTTCTGGCTCCTTGTCGTGGGAGCGATTGCCGTCTTCGGAACCCCCCGGCCGAAATTCGAGCAGCCGAGATGACCTCGTACAGAACAGGCGTGCCTGACGCATTCTTGTGCACTGCACTATTCGTCATCATGAATCCCGCCAAATAGGCAGCGAAAGCAGCTCCCCTGCCCCTGCCACTCCTCTGTTCCCCCTGAAATTGTGCGCTTTTTCGGTGCGGCGCCGTCTTGGCATGCTTCTTGTCAATCGAACGAGCATGGACGCGAATACCAAGTGCCCATTACCTGGCCCGGCCCTGGAGTTGCTCGCGGGAGGAGAGGCATCGACGGGCGACAAGGGGCCGATGGGACGGCCACCTGCTCACCACCGGTCAGAGAAAATTTGCTCGCACGCATCATGTCGGAGCAGAGTTCGCAAACGGCGACCCCATTGAGCGGCGACCTCGATCCCGAGCAGAAGCGCTATCTGGAAGGCTTCATGTCCGGGCTGCAGATCGGGCGGGCGGCTCGTGGCGCGCCGCCGGCAGCCCCGGGCAGTGCAGCCCTACCCGCTCCTGCGGCCGAGCCAACCGGTCCTGATGCCGATCACATGCGCGCCCAGGATCGATTTCTGAAAGAGGGCAAAAAACTATCCGATCCGGAGAAGTTCAAGCGCGAGCTGCACCCGTTCGATGCCTATGGGAGACTGAAGGAGCAAGCGGCCAGCAACGAGGCGCCGAAGGCAGCCGATAACTTCCGCTGGCGCTTCTTCGGTTTGTTCTACTGCGCGCCGAACCAGCATGCATACATGTGCCGGCTGCGCATCCCCAACGGCATCCTCATGCATTGGCAGTTTGCCGGAGTGGGCGACCTCGCCGACCGCTGTGCCGGCGGCTACGCGCATGTCACGACGCGCGCCAACCTTCAGATGCGCGAAGTCGAGCCGAAGAATGCGGTCGCTCTCGTAGAGGCGATCCAGGATCTGGGGTTGTGCTCGCGCGGGTCTGGAGCCGACAACATCCGCAACGTTACCGGCACCCCGACTGCGGGTATCGACCCGCAGGAACTGATCGATACCCGCCCCTATGCGCGCGAATGGCATTTTCACATCCTCAACGACCGTTCCCTCTACGGTCTGCCGCGGAAGTTCAACGTCGGCTTCGATGGCGGCGGCGTCATCCCGGTGCTGGAGGATACCAACGACATCGGCTTCCAGGCGGTCGCAATCCGCGACGGCTTCGGCGTGGAGCCGGGAGTCTGGTTCCGGTTGCTGCTGGGCGGCATCACCGGGCACAAGGATTTCGCGCGCGACAGCGGCATCGTGGTGAAACCCGAGCAGGCGACCAAGGTCGCCGACGCAATCGTGCGGGTCTTCATCGATCACGGCGACCGCACCGACCGCGCCAAGGCGCGGCTCAAATACGTGCTCGATGCCTGGGGCGTCGGCAAGTTTGTGGAGGAGGTGGAGAAGAAGCTCGGCTGCAAGCTTACCCGCGCACCGCTCGAAGCCATCACGTCCAGGCCGGGGTTCGACCGCGCCGGCCACGTCGGAGTGCATCCGCAGAGACAGCCGGGCCTGCATTGGATCGGCGTGGTGCTGCCGGTCGGCAAAATGACCGGGCAACAGGTGCGCGGGCTCGCCGACATTGCCCGACAACTCGGCGACGGCGAGATCCGGCTGACCGTCTGGCAGAACCTGCTCATCTCGGGTGTTCCTGCGGAGTCCGTGAAATCCGCCGAGGCGGCGATCGAGGCGCTCGGACTGTCAACCCAGGCGACCTCGATTCGCGCCGGCCTCATTGCGTGCACCGGCAATGTCGGCTGCCGTCTGGCACTGTCCAACACCAAGCGCGACGCGGAGGAGATTGCGCGCTGGTGCGAGGCGCGCGTGCCGCTCGACAGCCCGGTGAACATCCATCTCACCGGCTGCCCCAATTCCTGCGCGCAGCATTATGTCGGCGACATCGGCCTGCTCGGCGTCAGGGTACAGGTGTCGGAGGAAGGCGATACGGTCGAAGGCTATCACATCCATGTCGGCGGCGGGTTTGGTCCCGACGCAGGCATCGGCCGCGAAATCTACCACGACGTCAAAGCGCAAGATGCGCCGAGGACGGTCGAGCGCATGCTCAGGGCCTATCTCCATCATCGCGCCTGCGAGCAGGAGACGTTCTTCGCATTTACGCGCCGGCACGAGCTCGATGCGCTCAAGACTCTGTTCGAGGGGAGCGCGCTCGAATGACTGAGCTCACGCGCCCGCCGATCAGGAAACTCATTCCGGACAATGCTCCGTTCACTCCGGAGCAGCGGACTTGGCTGGACGGGTTCTTCGCCGGCTTTCTCGATCTCGGCGACGCGACTGCGCTCGCGCCTGATGCCAACGCCGCTCTCGTCTCGCAGCTGATCGCCCCCGCCAAGGGTCCGCTGGAGGACGGGGACGACGGAGATGTGCCATGGCATGACCCGGCACTGCCGCTTCCGGAGCGGATGCACCTCGCCGAAGGCCGCGCGCTGCGCCGGCGCATGATGGCCGCGATGGGACAGCAGGATTGCGGACAGTGCGGCTACAACTGCGAGGACTACGCGAACGCAATCTTCCTGAAAAGCGAGGAACGGCTCAATCTCTGCGTCCCCGGCGGCAAGAATACGACCCGCGCGCTGAAAGCTCTCTACGGCGAGCTTGGCGATGCGAGCCGCCGGTTGCCTGCTAGCGGACCGGCAGGTCCCAGCATCACTGTCGTGCCGGCCGAGCGCGGCCGCTCGCGCGACAACCCTGTCGACGTGATGTTTTGCTCGCGCACGCGTCTGAGCAAGCCGGGCTCGGGCAAGGAAACGTGGCACATCGCGCTCGACATCGCGGATGCCGGTCTCGGGTACAACGTCGGAGACTCCTTCGGCATCTTTCCCAGCAACGACCCCGCCCTGGTCGAGCAAATAATCAGACTGCTGCAAGCGCCGCCCGAGTTTCTCGTGGCGGGCAGGCCCCTGCGCGCCGTGCTGGGGGAGAGCGTTTCGCTCGGCCCTGCGCCTGACGCGCTGTTTCAGCTCATTTCCTACGTCACAAGCGGCGAGCGCCGACAGAAAGCGAAGGCGCTTGCTTCCGGCGAGGATCCCGACGGCGATGCGGCGAGCCTCGATGTGCTTGCAGCCATCGAGAAGTTTCCCGGCATTCACCTGGAACCCGAGCCATTCATCGAGGCATTGGATCCGCTGCAGCCGCGCCTCTATTCCATTGCCTCCTCGCTGCGGAGCAGTCCCAACCAGGTTGCGTTGACGGTCGATGCCGTGCGCTACGCCGTCAAAAAGCGGCAACGTCTCGGCGTCGCCTCCACATTTCTTGCCGAGCGCGTCAAGCCGGGAGACAGGGTCAAGGCATATGTGCAAAAGCCCGAAAACTTCAGCTTGCCCGCCGATCCGTCGGTCCCGATCATCATGATCGGCCCCGGTACCGGGATCGCGCCCTTCCGCGCGTTTCTGCATGAACGCCTGGCGTCGAAGGCGACCGGCCGCAATTGGCTGTTCTTCGGCCACCAGAAGCACGATTACGACTTCTTCTACGAGGACGAGCTGATCGGAATGAAGGCGGCAGGCGTGCTGACCCGGCTCTCGCTCGCCTGGTCGCGCGACGGGGATGAGAAATTCTACGTCCAGGACCGCATGCGCCAGACCGGCCGCGACGTGTGGTCATGGATCGCGGATGGCGCGCACGTCTACGTTTGCGGCGCGATCACGATGAGCAAGGACGTGGAACGCGCACTGGTCGACCTCGTGGCAGCGCATGGGGTGCGCAGCATCGACGAGGCGATCGCCTTCGTTGCCGATCTCAAGAAGAAGGGCCGATACCAGCAGGACGTTTACTGAGGCGCTCGGTCGGACGCTATCGAGACGCTGATTTCCGGTAGGGGCGGGATTAAAACCCGCCCCTCCATGCGGCCGGCGTGAGCACATCGCCCGCCGGCGCACGCCTGCGGGCAGCGCGGCAGTTCACAGTTCCGTGATCGAGGAATAAGCGGCAGGTTCTGCGAGTCTCGCAACCGTCAAGTCACGACATCCCGGAGAGGATAATGAGCGAAAGCAAGGACAATCCCGGCGTCAGCCGGCGGAAAATATTGGAGTGCATGACCTGGGCGGGGACAGGGGTCTTGTGGACGGTCTCGGGGGGCGTCCCCCGTTCGCTCGGTATCATCGACAGTGCCTTGGCCGCCGCGCCGAGCAAGCTCAGTTTTCTCCAGATCAGCGACAGTCACGTCGGCTTCGACAAGCCCGCCAATCCCAACGTGATCGGCACGCTCGATGAGGCGATCGGCAAGATCAAGTCACTGCCGGCAAAGCCTTCGTTCATGATTCACACCGGGGACATCACGCACCTCTCCAAGCCCGCCGAGTTCGACAATGCCAATGGGGCGATCTCGAAGGCCGGCCTGGATGTGCACTACGTTCCAGGGGAGCACGACCTCCTCGACGAAGACGCCAAGCTCTATCGCGAGCACTATGGCAAGAACGCCAAGGGCGCAGGCTGGTACAGCTTCGATGCCGGGGGCGTGCATTTCATCGGGCTTGTCAACGTCCTCAACCTCAAGGCCGGAGGGATGGGCAATCTGGGGGAGGAGCAGCTCAAGTGGATGACGGACGACCTCAAGGGGAAATCCGCAGAGACACCGGTCGTGGTGTTCGCCCATATCCCACTATGGACGGTCTACGAGAAATGGGGCTGGGGAACCGACGATGGCGCCCGCGCCATCGAGCTGTTGAAGCGGTTCGGCTCGGTCACCGTGCTCAACGGCCACATTCACCAGGTGATGCAGAAGGTGGAGGGCAACGTTGCCTTCCATACCGCCATGGCTACCGCATTTCCGCAGCCGGCGCCGGGCAGTGCCCCCGCCCCCGGCCCGATGAAGGTCCCGGACGAGAAGCTGCGGTCGCTTCTCGGCGTAACCGACGTCAACTTTGTTCAGGGCCAGCAGCGGCTCGCGATCATCGACAAGCCGCTGCAAGGGTAAGCTCTCAGGCGGGTGTGATTGATGCAGATGCAGCTCTCGAGCCTCGCCCGCCTGTGCCCATCGGTTTGCCTGCTGGCGTTAGCGGCCGCCCTCGCGGCCGCTTCCCTTCCCGGCAAATCCCTTCATGCCGAGGATGCAAGGATCGGGATCGACAATTTCACCTTCGCACCCGAGCGGCTCACCGTGCGGGCCGGAACGACGGTGACCTGGCGCAACGAGGACGATACTCCACATATCGTCACATCAGCGGCTCGGCTGTTCAAGTCGAGCGCGCTGGACACCGATGATAGCTATTCCTTCACCTTCACCGAGCCCGGCACCTACGAGTTTTTCTGCTCCATCCACCCACGCATGACCGGGACGATCGTGGTCGAGCCGGAGAACGGTCCGCCGAGATAAATCTCATCCTTGCTCGAGCGGGCAGCTCGGCGCTGCTGGCGGAGATTCGTGAGGCTGATTGCCGGCTGAGCCATGCTGAATTCGGCAGCCGGCCTTGCGTCGAGCTGCTTGCGTTGGGCTATTGCGAATCCGCCGGGCGCCGCCTGCGCACCTCCTCGTCGCTCGGCTGGAAGTTGGCGCCGTCCAGGTACTCATAGGACGTCATGGTCCCTTGGCCAGCCTTTGCCGCGGTCTTGCCGACATAGAGTCCAAGCGTCGACTGATGGTCGATCGCCCGGAATGCCACCTTTCCTGCAGGAGACATGAACTCGAGCCCGTCAAATGCTTTGCTGAGAGCCTCGCTGCTCGTCGATCCGGCGCGCGCGATTCCGGCCGCAAGCGCCTTTATCGTCGTGTAGCCCACCAGCGAGGACATGCGGGGATGATCCTTGACGGCCTTCTGGTAGGCCTGCAGAAACTGCAGATGCTCGGGCGTCTTGATGAGATACCAGGGATAGCCGGTGACGTACCAGCCCTCCGGAGTATCGTCCTTGAGCAGCTCAAGGTACTCCGGATCGCCGGTCAAGGGGCTCACCACTTCAACCCCGCGAAACAACTCGCGCGTCTTGCCTTCGCGCACGAACTTGGCGAGATCGGCGCCGAACAGGACGTTGAACACGGCCTCAGGCTTTGCATCCGCGACGGCCTGGGCGACTGAGCCCGCGTCTATCTTTCCCAGAGGCGGCGCGAAGTCGCCGACGAATTCCACCTCGGGCTGTCGTTTCTTGAGCAGCTCCTTGAAGCTTACCACCGCGGATTGCCCGTATTCATAGTTCGGGTACACGAACGCCCAGCGCTTGCGCTTGAGATTTGCGGCATAGGGCACAAGCACCGCGGCATGGGTATAGGTAGAGGGCCGCAGGCGAAACGTGTAGCGATTGCCCGACTCCCATATGATCCGGTCGGTCAACGATGCGGAGGCGAGAAAAAACACCTTGTGTTGCTTCGCGTAGTCGGTGATCGCCACGCCGATGTGCGAAAGAATGGTGCCGCTGAGCAGATCCACCCGCTCATTCAGAAGGAGCTCATCGGCCATGCGCACCGCGTCGCCGGGATTGGCGCCGTCGTCGCGCGAGACGATCTCCAATTTTTTTCCGAGCACGCCGCCGGCGGAGTTGATCTGCTCGACCGCCAGATCCATCGCCTTGCGGTAGGGACCCATGTTGGCGGCCATTGCCTTGTAGCTGTTGATATCGCCGATTCTGATGACACCGTCCGCACGCGCGGTATCGGCGGCGAGCAGCCCGGCGGCGACAAGGACGAGGATCGCGGATCGAGCTTGCATCATGGACCTCACGCGGCGGTGGCGTCGCTGCCACGAGCAGAGCCGGCCTCCGCCTTGATCCTGTTTTCCACCATCTGCCGCATGCGCGTCGGCGCCGCATCGATGGCGAGCCTGATCGGCCGCCGTGCGCGGGGCTGCTTTTCCTTGCGATGAATGGCTTCGAGGATGACCTTGTCCTCGTTGAATGCGATGCGGAACTGCTCGATCATCGCCTTTGTGGTCGCCTCGTCGGTCGCGAAATTCTTCACGAACAGCCAGTGATCGATGCAGCTGTCGGCATCGACCGGCGTGATGAAATGGCATGCGTAGATCTGGACGCAACCGGCGCGCACGCCCTCCGGTGCGCCAGTGCCCGTGAGCGCGCTGCCGAAGTCGATCACCGCGATGCTCGGAGCGGTGTAGTGGTAATAGTGCCAGCGATCGACGTTCCCCGCGAACTTGCCGAATTGCGCAAACAGCGGGATCGCCGGCGCGTTCAAGATCCACCGCCAGGTCACCAGCGTGTTCTCTCCCCTCTTCTCGCTGTGGACCGGCACATCCTCGCCTTGGGTGTTGCCGAGAGTGGAGAGATGAACGAAGCTCACATGCGCCGGATCGCAGAGATTGTCTGCAAGGCTGAGGTAGTGGCAGTCGATTCCCAGGGCGTCGCCCTCGACCGCGCTCCAAGCGGCGTCGTGGTACTGCGGAAGATCATAGACCGCTGAGGGATCGGCAAGCGCCGGATCCCCCATCCAGATCCACACCAACCCCATGCTCTCGATCAGGGGATAGGAGCGCACCTGCGCGTTGCGCGGGATGATGTCCTGGCCTGGAATGCGCACGCATTCGCCCCGGCAATCGAAGGTCATGCCGTGGTAGCCGCATTCGATGGTGTCGCCCTTGAGGCGCCCCATGGACAGGGGTGTCAGCCGGTGCGGGCATGCGTCCTCGAGCGCGGCCGCCGAGCCGGTACTCGTGCGATACAGCACCACGTCCTGTTCGAGGATGCGCCGCGAGATGAGCTCACGCTTTATGTCGCGCGACCACGCCGCAGGGTACCAGGCATTGCGGACGTACTCAGCCATTGTCATAAGCGTCAGACCGCCTTGAGGTGAGCGTCCCGGCGCTTATAGAGGTCCTCATCCGCGTAGCCCATGGTCTCCGGCTTGGCGCGACCCAGCATGACCTGAAAATAGACCGGCCCCAGGCTGTCGTTCTGATAGCCGTGGATCACGCCGGCCGGGCATGAAATGCATTCCCAGGGGCCGAGCCGAGTGGTGAGGCGCTTGCCGCTCTCATCCTCGACGAAGACGTCGAGAAATCCCTGCAGCACGAAGAAGCATTCCTCCACCTCGTGGGTGTGCGCGGCATTGCCCTGCCCGGGCTCGACATACATGATCGACAGCGTGAAATTGCTCGCCGGGATCACGGTCGGATCGCCATGCTTGCCGGAGCCGCCGGCACCGATGAAACGGTGCTGCGCGCGCTTGTAACCCTCGATCTTGGCGTCCTCGAACGCGGCCCAATCCGGCTTTTTCTCGCGGAAGCGCCCGACATATTTCTGCATGATGTCTTCCAACGGCGCATTCACCAATTCGGGTGGACGCGGATGGCGTGCAACGCTCATGACGGGCTCCTTTCGGATCAACTATCGGCGTCGAACCTATTCCTGCATCGCGCTGCACGTCAAATGAACCGGCAGCCTGTAGGGTGGGCAAAGGCGCGCACCGCACACAAGTTTACGCAGTCTGCGCAAGCTTGACTGCGCCCATGCTCCTGCGTCGCGACACGCTGCGCGCCGTGCCCACGCGGGGCGAACCTCACAGCTGACCGCGTGGGCACGGCGCGCGAGAATTTTTGATGCGCGGAGATATTGGAGGAGCGCGCCTTGCCCACCCTACCAATTACTCACGACGGCGGAGCGGATTTCTTCTTACCCGCCTGCACGAGCTCCCAGATGCGCGCCGGCGTAAGCGGCAGCTCGCGCGGCTCGACCCCGAAATCGCTCAAGGCATTGGCGATGGCATTGGCCATCACGCCGCCGGCGGCAATGATGCCGCCCTCGCCGGCTCCCTTGGCCCCGAGCGGATTGATGGGCGAAGGGTGCTCCTCGAAAACCAGGGCGCGGATGTTGGGGAAATCACTGGCGGTGGGGATGAGGTAATCGGCGAGGGATCCGGTGAGCAACTGCCCCTGCTCGTCGTATTGCAGATGCTCCATGACCGCCCCGCCGAGGCCCTGCACCACCGAGCCGATGGTCTGCCCATGCACGGTGCGCGGGTTGATGATGCGCCCGCAGTCCTCGACCACGACGTAGTCGATCAGATCGACATGACCGAGCTTGGGATCGACGGCGACGTGGGCAGCGTGCGCCCCGTAGGTATAGGTGTGCTTCTTGTTGAGGAAAGCGCCCTCGGCCGAGATGCCATCAGCGGAGAGCCCCTTCAGCGGGATGGATTTTCCGCCCGGGCTCACCGCCTTCATGCCGTCGACAATTTTTACATCGGCCGCCTCGCAGCCAAGATGCTTTGCGGCCTGCGCGCGAACAGCACGCATGAGATTGTCGGCCGCCGCCAGGATCGCCGAGCCGCCCATCACGACCGAGCGCGAGTGATAGGCTCCGTAGCCGTCGCTCACATAGGACGTGCTGCCGTGAAAGACGCCGCGGATGCGCTCCATCGGCAGCTCGAGCGCGTCGGCCGCGATCTGCGCAAACGCGGTCTCCAGGCCCTGGCCGATGGCGGAAGAGCCGACATAGACCGAGAAGAGCCCGTCCGGCTCCAGCACGATCCGCCCGGTTTCCTTCGGGCCGGCGGCGCCGCCTTCGATGAAGCAGCCCACAGCAAAGCCGTGATATCTCCCGTTCAGGGCCTTGCCCTGCAATTTTGCGTTCTCCTGCCATTTGATCTCGTTTAGGCAGCGCTCCAGCGTGACGTGATAATCGCCGCTGTCGAGCTCGTCCTTGCTTTCGTAGGGGGTGATCGTGGCGATGGGGTACGGCATCGCCCGCTGCGGCACGAGATTGCGGCGGCGGAGCTCGACCCGGTCCACACCGAGATCTTTCGCTACGATATCGAGCAGCCGCTCGCGAAAGAAATCGGTCTCAAAACGGCCGGGACCGCGATATGTGCCGACCGGCGTCTTGTTGGTCAGCAGCAGCGAAACATCGAGATCGATGTTCTCGATGCGATAGGGACCGGACATGAATTGCGCCACATTGCGCGCCCCCACCGCTCCGTTGGTGCGCATATACGCGCCCACATCCACATAGGCGTGCCCGCGCAAACCGAGGATGGTGCCGTCGCGCGTGCAGGCGATCTCCACATCGCATTCCGCCTCGCGGGCATGGTTCACAGTCATGAGATGCTCGCGGCGGTCCTCGGTCCATTTCACCGGTCGCCCGATATGGCGGGCCGCGAACGGGATGAGAAAATCCTCGGGGTAGAACTCGCCGCGGGCGCCGAAGCCGCCGCCGACGTCATTCTCAATCAGCTCGATGGCGTCTTCGGCAAGCCCCAGCTGCTTGGCGAGGGTGCGGCGGTTGAAGAACAGCACCTTGGCAGCGCCGGAAACGGTAAGCTTGCCGCGTGCCGCATCCCATTGCGCCAGCAGCCCGCGCGGCTCCATGGGGAGTGCCATGTGGCGCTGGGTGCGAAAGCTTTCGCGCCGGGTATAGGGCGCGCTGGCAAACGCGGCGGCCGCATCGCCGCGCACGGCCCGAAACGTCATTGCGAGGTTGTCGCCTTTTTCCTCAAACAGGAGCGCGGCCTTGCGCGCCGAAGCCACCCGATCGGAGACGACAGGCAACGGGTCGATCTCGACCTCGATCAATCCCAGGGCGTCTTCCGCAAGGCCGACGCTGTCCGCCAGCACGACCGCGATCGCCTCGCCGACATAGCGCAGCTTGTCCTCGGCGATGACGGGTTGGCCCACCGCCTCGAATTCCGGCAAGGGCTGCAGCCGCATGGGAACGCGCGGCACGGGCCTGCCGATATCATTTGCCGTGAGGATACCATGCACTCCGGCAAGTGCGCGCGCCCGTGAGACGTCGATCGCGCGGATGCGCCCGTGGGCAACCGAGCTGCGCAGGATGGCAGCATGCAGGAGCCCTTCGCGCGCGAGGTCGTCAACATATTCTCCGCGCCCACGCAGGAAGCGCAGGTCCTCGAGCCGTTCGATCGGGCTGCCGATGAGAGTGTTGACCGTCCTCATGGGGACGCTCTGCTTGCCGAGTCTTTCTTGTATGCGGCGCGCGCGTCGAGCACCGCTTCGACAATGGAGATGTAGCCGGTGCAACGGCACAGATTCCCGGACAGCACCTCGCGCACCCGCGCCGCATCGCAATCCGGCTCCTCGCTCAAGAGCGCATGCGCCGTGGTCAGCATCCCCGGGGTGCAGAACCCGCATTGCAAGGCGTGATGCTTGCGAAACGACTTTTGCAGCGGGGTCAGCTCTCCGTCGGAGGAGAGTCCTTCCACGGTCGTAATCGTGCTGCCCTCGGCCTGCACGGCGAGCATCAGGCAGGAGCGCACCGCCGCGCCGTCGAGGATGATGGTGCAGGCGCCGCACACGCCATGCTCGCAGCCGACGTGGGTGCCGGTCAGGCGCAAGTAGTGCCGCAGGCAATCCGCGAGGCTCACCCGCGGCTCGAGTTCGACTGCAACGGCCTTGCCGTTAACCTCAAATCGTACCGGCATACGCGCACTCATGTCAGGAAGCCCGAGCGGCCCCGAGCGCGCGCTCGACCATGGTACCGATCAACGCGCGGCGATAAGCACCGCTCGCATGGATGTCAGTCTCTGGGTTGACTTCCGAAGAAGCTGCCGCCTCGGCTTTTGCAATGACGTCTTCGTCGAGGGGCCGGCCGTTGATCGCAGCTTCGGCTGCGCGCAGCCGGATCGGCCGATCGGCCACGCCTACTGCACCCACATGGGCATTGCGCGCCTTGCCCGCCTCGTCCTCATCATAAAAAACCGCGGCCGCAGCAAGCGCGAAATCGCCGCGACGGCGGGCGAACTCCTGAAATCCCCAGCGCCGACGCGTGGGCCAGGGAGGCAACCGCACCTCAACGATGATTTCATCGAACGCGAGCGCTGTCGTGAGCGGCCCGTGAAAGAAGTCGGCGGCCTTGATCACGCGCGCACCGGAATTTCCAACCACGGAGATCGCGGCCTCGCAGGTCACCGCGATGCCCGGCATCTCGGCTGCGGGATCTGCGTGCGCCAGGCTGCCTCCAACGGTGCCGCGGTTGCGGATCTGGTAATGCGCAACTTCCGCCACCGCAGCCCGCAGCAGGGGATGTGCGCTCGCAAGCCGCGGGTCATCGAGAATGTCGCGCCAGCGCACCATGGCGCCCAGCCGGACTCCGTCGGAGGAAATCTTGATCTCGCGTAGATCGGCTAGCTTGCGCAGGTCGACCAGCAAGGCTGGCTGGGCGAGACGGAAGGCGAGAATGGGAATCAGGCTTTGCCCGCCAGCCAGCGGCTTCGCTTCGCCATTGCCCGACGCGAGCAGCGCGACCGCTTCGGAAACCGTGCTAGGGCACGCGTATTCAAACGCCGGCATTTTCATGTGAGCTGGAGTCTCTTCGGCAGGCGAGCGGCAAGCGCGTGAAGGTGTGAGACGCAGACAGGTATCATCGCGTTGCGGCGGCGGTCAACGCGCCTTGGCCTCCTGGATCAGCGCCCAGACGCGCGGCGGCGAGAGCGGAAGCTCGCGCGGTGAAACCCCGAAGGAGGCAAGCGCGGCGGCAACGGCGTTGGCGATCACGCCGGCAACCGGGATGATCCCGCCTTCGCCGGCGCCCTTGGCGCCGAGCGGATTCGTTGGCGATGGCCTCTCCTCGAGCGCAACGGCCCTGATCTCTGGAAAATCGCTCGCGGTCGGCAGCAGATAATCCGCGAAAGATCCGGTCAACAATTGCCCGTCCTCGTCGTAGATGAAATGTTCCAGCAGCGCACCGCCGAGCCCCTGCACGACGGCCCCCACTGCCTGTCCGTGCAGCGTCAGCGGATTGATGATGCGGCCCACATCCTCGACCGCCACATACTCGATCACGTCGACTTGTCCGGTCTTGGGATCAACCGTCACATGCGCGGCGTGCGCACCATAGCTGTAGGTGCGCTGGTTGCTGGCAAAGCTCGCTTCCGCTTGCATTCCGGCAAAAGCCGCAAGCGGCAGCGACTGGCGGTCGGGACCGAGCACCATTCCAGAATCCATCTCAATCTGTTTATCGGCGCAGCTGAATTTCTGCGCGGCGACCCCGCGGATGGACTGGCGAAGCTTCTCCGCAGCGGCGACGATCGCGTTGCCGCCCATGACCACGGACCGAGAGCTGTAGGCGCCATAGCCTTCGCTGACGTGATCGGTCGAGCCGTGGAACACGCCGTTGATGGCATCGAGCGGCAGCTCCAGCGCATCGGCGGCAATCTGGGCGCAAACGGTCTCGAGTCCCTGGCCTATGGACGAGGAGCCGACATAGACGGAGATCTTGCCGTCGCTTTCGACAGCGAGGCGAGCCCCCTCCTTCGGACCGGATGCGCCGCCTTCGATGTAGCAGCCGACTGCTGCGCCGTGATATCGCCCCTCGATGAGCTTGCCCACGAGCACCGCTTTGGACGGCCACTCGATCTCGTGAAGACAGCGATCGAGCGTGCTGCGATAATCGCCGCTGTCGGTCTGCGAAGCGACGTTGAGCGGCTCGACCGTCGCAAGCCGATAGGGCATCTCGTTCTCGGAGATCAGGTTGCGGCGCCGGAGCTCGATGGGATCGAGGCGAAGCTCTTTTGCCGCGATGTCGAGCAGACGCTCACGGAAAAAATCGGCCTCGAAGCGTCCCGGTCCGCGATAGGTGCCGGCCGGCGTCTTGTTGGTCACCGTCAGCGAAACGTCCATGCGGACGTGAGGTATGCGGTACGGCCCGGTGAGCACCTGGGCGATGTTGCGCGCGGCGGTCGGCCCGTTGGTGCGGATGTAGGCGCCCTGGTCGGTCCAGGCCTGGCCGCGCAGCGCGAGGATGGTGCCGGCGCGGTCGCACGCAATCTCCAGCTCGCATGCGGCCTCGCGGGCATGGTTGGTGGCGAGGAGATGCTCGCGCCGGTCCTCGACCCACTTGACCGGCCGACCGCTGAGGCGGGCAGCAAACGGGATCAGAAAGTCCTCGGGATAAAATTCGCCGCGCGCGCCAAAGCCGCCGCCCACATCATTTTCCACCATGCGGATCGCGCCCTCGGGCAGTCCGAATTGGGCGGCGAGCACGCGCCGATTCACGAAGGCCACTTTGGCTGCACCGTAGACAGTGAGGTGCGTCTGATCGGCATCCCAAACGGCAAGCAGCCCGCGTGCCTCCATGGGCACGGCGCCATGGCGGTGCACCCGGAAGCGCTCACGCCGCGTATAGGCGGCATCCCTGAACACCGGGTCGGGATCGCCGCGCACCCCGCTCAAGGTGAGCGGGACATTGCTGCCCGTTTCCTCGAACAGAAGAACATCGCCTTTCCCGGCGACGGCGTTGTCGATCACCGCCGGCAGGGCTTCGATATCGACAATCACCGCGTCGAGGGCATCCTCTGCCGCGGCCTGGGTGTCGGCGAGAATGACCGCGATCGGCTCGCCCACATAGCGAACTTTGTCGTGAGCAATGACGGGCTGCTGGAAGGGCTTGAATTCGGGTGCCGACTCCTGCCGCAGGGGTATGGTTGGAACGCAAGGCCCGATGTCCGCGACGGCGATCACCGCATGCACGCCGGGCCGCGCGAGGGCGCCCTGCTTCTCGACCGCGCGGATGCGGCCATGCGCGACCGGACTGCGCACGATTACGGCGTGGAGCATGTGCTCGAAGGCGAGATCGTCGATGTATTGGCCGCGCCCGGTCAGAAAACGGAAATCCTCGAGACGCTCTACCGGGCTTCCGACCAGGGCGTTGGTCGCGCGCTTGCGATTCATCTCAGATGACTATGGCGGCTTGCTCGTTGCGGATGGCCCGCGCCACGCTGAGCGCGGCCAATGCCGAGGTCTTGGGATTGGTGCGCGAGGGCTTGCCTTGCAGCTCGATGGCAAAACGGCCGGCAGCGCCATCGACCTCGATCTCGTGCACGTTGCCGGGCGCTGCGGGATCGGCGACGAGCTCGACCTCGGTGCTCTCGAAGCCAACGCCCGCAAGCGCGACTGCCGCCGCGACGTTGGCGTTCTGCGGATAGAGCAATGCGGCTTCGCGCGCGCTGCCCCGGTAGAGCACCGCCGGCTTCGCCAGCATCGCCAGATCGACCGCCTTTTCCGCGGGCGATCCCCGCCAGGCCAACGGAGGCTTGCGCGAGCGATAACGCACGCGACTAAGTCCGCCCATGCGCATCGCCGCGATCGCGTCGATGCCGCCGATTGCTCCCGCCGGCAGGAGGATGCGGCTTCGGCCCGCCTGCGCTGCCGCTTTCAGCCGCTCGAGCAGCGCGGCGTCGGCAAGGGCGCCAACCGAGATGACCAGCAAATCGATGCCGCTGCGCAGAACCGTCTCGCCGTACTGCCCTACAGCTTGCTGACCGGCGACTTCGGCGATGAGCCTCGGGCGGTGCGCCAGCAGCTGATCGAGCGACTCGACGATCTCAACACCGGGCAGTTTCTCGCGAGCAATCTGCGAACGGCCGGGACGGACAAGCGCGCCGACGATCTTGACGTCCGGCGCGGGGCTCTCGTTGCGCAGCGCCGTCACCACATCCTGAGCGATGCCGCCGCAGCCGATGAGCCCGACCGAGATCATTGCGGGTTGAGGCGCATGCCCGTGAACTTCCACTGCGACAGCTCTTCCATGGCGTAGCGCACGCCCTCGCGTCCGAAGCCGCTCGCACCAACGCCGCCGAAGGGATAGGTGTCGAGCCGGAAACGGCTGGCGTCGTTGATCCACAGCGAGCCGACCTGAAGCTTGCGCGAGACCTTGAACGCGGTTTCCAGGCTGGCGGTGAAGCAGGCGCCCTGCAATCCGAACTCGGATGAATTGGCGAGCGCAAGCGCGGCCTCAACATCGGCAACGCTCTGCACCACCACCACCGGTCCGAACGCCTCCTCGCGCATCAGGCGCGCGTCCGGCGGCGCGTTGGCCACGATGGCCGGGCCGAGCACCGCGCCCTTGCGCTCGGGCTTGAGCACCAGCTTGGCGCCCTTGGCAACCGCGTCATCGACCATTTGTGTCACCCGGTCAGCGGCGGCACTGCTCACCATCGGGCCCACATCGGTTGCGGGATCTTCGGGATCGCCGACCTTGAGCTTCTTCGCCGCCGCGACGAACAGATCAAGGAAGCGGTCGAACACCGGCGCTTCCACGATGACGCGCTGCGCGGAGATGCACTGCTGACCACTCGCTTCGAATGCGGCGCCGGCGATGCGAGTTGCGGCGTCGGCGAGATCCGCATCGGCACAGACGATGTTCGCGGCATTGGAGCCGAGCTCGCCCACGAATTTCTTCGCGCCCGCCGCGCGCGCAAGCTCGTTGCCGGCGGCAGTGCTGCCGGTGACCGTGACCGCGGCAACCAGCGGATGGCCGCAAAGCAGCTTTGCTGCCTCGCGCCCGCCTGGAACGACGTTGAACAGGCCGTCGGGAATGCCGGCTTTCTTGGCGGCTTCAGCAAGCAGCAAGGCCACCTCGGTGCCGGGCGGCGAGGGCTTGACCACGACCGCATTGCCCACCGCGATCGCGGGGGCAACCTTCTGAATGAGCAGATTGGCCGGCCCGTTGAACGGCGTCACCGCGGCCACCACGCCGTAAGGAATACGCGTGGTGAAGCCGAAGCGGCCGGCGCCGGTCGCGGTCACGTCCAGCGGCACCACTTCGCCGGGAAGATGCGGCAGCTGCGCGGCGCAGGCGCGGATGAATGCACCGACCCGCTTCGCCTCGAACGTGGCAGCGCGCCGCGGCTTGCCGATGAAACGAATGAGCGAGCGCACCAGCTCGCCTTCGATCTTGTCGATGGCGTCGGCCGCCGCGAGCAGCCATTCCACCCGCTTCGCCACTGTCGCGTCGCGATGCTTCACGAACGCCGCATGCGCGTGCTTGACCGCGGCATCGATCACCTCGGCATCGGATTCGATGATTTGCGATGCGACGCTCTCGTCGATCGGGCACACAAGCGCGGAGAATTCCGCCTCGAACTTGGTGGCGCCCCCGATCCATGGCATCAGCTGTGGTACGGTCATGGATGTTGCCTCCTTGACTAGACGTGCTGCCCTTCGCTCATCGGGATATCGCGCAGCGTGCTCGGGGCAAACAGCTCTTCCAGCTTCACCCGCCGGTCGGTGAGCCCGTGCTCATGGGTGTATTGCAGCAGTGCCTCGATCGTGGGCCGGTTCGGCTCGATCCCATAGGGATACCAGTCCGGCCCGATGATCGCTTTCTCCTCCTCGAGCAGCGGCTGCAGCCACGCCGAGCAGACCTTGGGCGAGCCCATGTCCGCCAACAGCTGATAGGCATATTCCTTGGCGCGGCAGAGCGCCTTGTACATGCTCAGCGCAACCCAGGGGTTCAGCTCGTACACGTCGCGCCGGATCACCACGGTGTGCATGATCGGATAGATCCTGGTGCGGCGGTAATAGTCCTTCTCCAGCTCGGCATAGTTCGGGAACAGCCTTCGCACCTTGGGCGAGCCGCGCCGGAACGCCAAGGGATTGTTGGCGGTCATCACGAAATCGATCTCGCCGCGCTCGAGGAGATCGCCGAGCTCGACTCCGGCCGGGGCCTGGGTGAGGCGAATGTCCGAAGGCAGCTTGCGCCCGAGGCGGTCGGTGCGGCCCTGGACCCATTCGATATCGCTCGGCTTTACGCCATACTCATGCTGCAGCAGGCCGCGCATGTAGACGGCCGCGGTCATGGTGTATTCGGGGACGCCCCCGCGCTTGCCCTTGAGGTCGGCCGGCGTCTTGATGCCCTTTTCCGTGTTGATGAAGAAATAGCCGTGACGGAACACGCGCGAGGGGAACACAGGAATGGCGACGAAGGGCGCCTCCACGGTGCTCACCAGGCTCGCGTGGTTCGAGAGCGACATCTCGGAGATTTCGAATTCCTTGAACTGCAGCATGCGCCAGAAGATGTCGGGCGGCTGCGAGGCGATGTAGTTGAGGTCGATTCCTTCGGGGGCAATCGTGCCGTCGCGCAACGCGAGCGTTCGGTCGTAAGGCCCGCAGGCAAAGGTCAGACGCAATTTGCTCATGTGAAAAGCTGGTCCTCTCTGATGCGTGCTACGCTGTTGCGCGGCGCAGATGATGTGTCAAGCTTGTAGGCTGGGTCAGCTTTACTGCGTCACAAAATATGTATTCTGTCATTCCGGCGCCGCGAGCATAGCGAGCGGAGCCCGGAATCTATAACCACAGACCGTCCGGTTGCGAACGGCGAGCGAGCAACTGCCGGCTGGGGTTATGGTTTCCGGGCTCGTCGGCAAGTCGGTGAAACCGACTTGCCGACGCCCCGGAATGACAGCGTAGTT
>Ga0073928_10002072_pt1 | contig 36009 bp, 28 predicted proteins | sample PaiPotPPA55metaG_FD_76969 | JGI IMG/M metagenome (GOLD analysis project Ga0073928, IMG submission 76969) | Iron sulfur acid spring bacterial and archeal communities from Banff, Canada, to study Microbial Dark Matter (Phase II) - Paint Pots PPA... ... | reverse complement strand
CGGCAGGCATTACCGCCCGGATATTGACGGCTTGCGAGCCATCGCAGTGCTGGCGGTGGTTTTCTATCATTACGGGTTTTCCGGTTTCAGCGGCGGCTACATCGGAGTCGACGTCTTCTTTGTCATCTCCGGCTACCTGATTACCACGCTCATCTATGCCGAAATGCGGACCGGGCGCTTCAGCCTCGCGAGCTTCTACGAGCGACGGGTAAGACGAATCTTCCCGGCAATCTTCGCGCTCCTGGCTGGTGTAACGTTGCTCTCTTTCGTAGTTCTACTTCCCAACGACTTGGCGCGCTTCGCCAAAAGCTTGATTGCCACAACGTTTTTTTCCGCCAACATTTTGTTTTGGCACGAGGGCGGTTATTTCGATGCCGTGGCCACGGTCAAGCCGCTGTTGCACACGTGGTCGCTCGCGGTTGAGGAACAGTTCTACCTGATTTATCCTGCACTTCTCTTTGCACTTCGAAAATCTAGTCGTGCTCGGCTGTTGTGGTGTATTGGATTGCTATTGCTCGCATCCTTCGCCGAGAGTGTTGTGGGTATCAGACTGTCGCCGGTTTCCACCTTTTACCTGCTCCCGGCCCGAATGTGGGAATTGATGTTGGGCGCTTTGCTCGCGCTGGGAAATTGGCCGGTTCCGCGACTGAAGCTGGCGCGCGAAGTTCTGGGCGCAGCCGGCATTGGAATGATCGGAATTGCGGTCGTAGCCTTCGGAGACGAAACGCCCTTCCCCGGCCCGGCCGCGCTGTTGCCGTGCGTCGGAACCGCGCTGGTGATTTATTCGGGATCGGCTGGGACGTCCATTGTTAGCGACGCGCTTAGCATGCGCATGCCAGTCCTCATAGGGCTGATGTCGTATTCGCTCTATCTGTGGCACTGGCCGCTATACGTCTTAGGCACCTATTTCGCCATCAACGGCCTTAGCTTATCCGAAAGGCTGGGGTTGATTCCTTTGTCTTTCCTGTTGGCGTGGGTTTCGTATCGCTACGTCGAGATGCCATTCAGAGGAAAAAAGGGAATCCTTTCGCGCAATACCCTGTTTAGAACCAGCTTGCTGGCGATGGGCTTGGCTGCGGCATGCGGCGCAGGGATTTCATTAAACGGTGGCTGCTTATGGCGCTATGGTGCCCCAGTCCGGTCTCTAGCCGCGGGTGCTTTCGATATCGACCGATCGCTTACTGGATGCTTCGATCTTCCAGTTGAAAAGATTGCAGCCGGTTCACTCTGCCGGATTGGAGACCCGCACGCGCCAATCAGCTTCTTGCTCTGGGGCGACTCACACGCGGAATCTCTAGCGCCCGCCGCCAGTGAGGCTGCTTCGCGAAAAGGCGCTTCAGGGTTGGTGGCATCGCAGCCCGCTTGCCCACCTCTGGTTGGCGTGGAGCGATTGGATGATGTCGGCTGCCGCAAGTTTAATGAGGCGGTTGCTGAGTTCCTGCGAAAGAGACCGGACATAAATCAAGTCATGTTGGCGGCGCGCTGGTCGCGCACTGCGCTAGGCACGCCATATGGCCACGAAAATGGCCACATAGCATGGCTAAGGGACGGTACTTCGACAACAGAGTCTTTCGATGAAAACAAAGCTGTTTTTGAACGCGGATTGGAACGGACACTCAGTTTTCTATCTCACGAGCACAAAAAGATAGTTGTTATTGGCCCGGTTCCCGAAGTCGGCTGGCCCGTACCCGAGACTTTGGCGAAATTACTATTGTTGCATAGTAACTTTGATATGAGACCAGATGTCACTCAGTTCAAGTACCGGCAGCAATATGTCTTGAGTGTGATCGAGGAGCTGCGGAGAAAGTACCCGATGACCGTGTTATCTCCCTCAGAGATTTTGTGTGGACCGGCGCGTTGCGATATACAAGGAAAGGGCAGGCCATACTATGTGGATGTACAGCACCTGGGCGTCTTCGGGGCCGAGCAGCTCGTCCCGCTTCTGGAACAGGCTTTTCCAGAACTTATGAACGAACCAACCCGTCGTGCAGGGGAGGGGCGAGTCGCCGAGCGGAAACAAGGTTAGAAGTATCATTGGTCTGAAATCGGGCATTGCCGGACTGAACTGCTTCGTTGCGTCGGGCGACCACCGAAGGCAACGCACTAGCAAAAACTCCCACGATTTCTGAATGCGCGTCATCGTGTCTCGGCTGAGCTGTTTACGTCCTGCTGGAGCGCCTGCCACTTGCTGAACGTATTAAGCGTATTGGCCGAGCCGTCAAACCACCCCCAAATTTTCGCTCGCTGCGCGCCAGCTCCCGCTCCCTGAAAGTGATGGGTGTTGTGGTCAAACACGTCATTGGTCGTCGAGGCGCCGGGGCTGCCGACTACGCCGTATGGATGGGGAACTGGGGTGCCCCCGTTGCCGGTGAACGTGATGTCATTGTAAAGCACGTGGTTATCGGTAGTCGGCACCGAATCGCGAGTGCCGACGCTGACGAGGATCCCGCCACAATTGCTGGTGATAGAGTTGCCGTGCCCACTTTCGCCGATTGTTGAATGATCGGATTGCGCGGATGAGATTTCATCCGGGCCACCGCGGCTGCAAGCCGTTCCGCATGTGCCGGTCTGCGGCCCCGTGCAACAATCGTTGCCGTTCTCAAGCGGTACATGCGCGGCCACGCACGCATTGTTCGACAATTCGATGTCATTAATCAGCCTGTTGTCGATGATGGTGCAATAATGGCTGATTTCACAACGGATGCCCTCGGCTAGGCTGCCGATTACGGTATTGTTTGAAAAGGTATCCCCGGTCGCGTCAGAATCAGTCCAGAGACCTGCGCCGTTTTCGTAATTGACGGTGTTGCCAGTGATATTGAGATTGGTCCCGACGAATTTGTTCCCCCCCTCGCCGCCGTAACAAAAGCTAACTTCACCATTTCGGGTAAGATCGTTGTTCGAATAGGTACTTCCGATATCTCGACCGTCGCCAAAGCCAGCCTGGCCATTTTCCATAAACTCGTTGGAATCAACTAGATTATTGCGCGGCACGTGCCCGCCGTTATACGGATTAGACGGATTAGGCTTGATCCCATAGCCGTGCCCATGCGTTATCCAGTTATTGAGCACCCGCCATTTATCGCCGCCGTTATCGATTATCCCGTGCTGGTAGGGGCTGGCGAATTTCTCGAGCGTAAGATTCTGAATCGTAACACCGCCGTTGGGGCCGACGAAGGCAAATTGTACGACCTCCAGCTCTACTGTCTTACCAGTCGGGTCATCTGCCACATAAACGGTATTGGCCGGTCCGTGCTTGCCGCTTATATCCAGATACCAATAACCTGGTGCTGGTGGCCAGTTGTCTGCTGTGTTGTTATCGCCCGCGGTTATGCGGGTCTTTATCACCGAGTCAAAAAACAAGTCCTGCGGGTAACTACAGCCGCCGACTCTAGTACAAGCACCAGAGCCACCAGAGCTGACCCCAACCAAACAAGCTCCAGCGGGCTTACTGATAATATTGCTCGCAGCGACGGTGTTGTACCACAGCGAAGATGGGCTTGTGATATGAGTCCAGTTCGAAATTACCATTGCACCGGTAAGGTGTGCACACGGCGGACGACTCGGTACACCGCTGATCGCTCCGGCCCCGACGAAGGTGTCCCCGGCCATAGGGCTGATAGGCGCCTGCATTCGATAGGTCCCGCACCCCAGCGAAAAGGCCGTCCCCGGCGGCTGGGCCGCAACAAGCGCACTAATGCTGCCACTCGCGGGCGTAATGACGTAGGGTGTTGGCATGTCGCTGCCGCTCCCCGTATTGTGCATAAGTTGCGCCTGCGACTGAGGGAACAAAACCAGCACGAACGCCAGGACTAACAGCACCACAATTAGCCGGCTTGGTATCTTCATGTGACCGAGAATCCCCTTAATCCGTAACCTGCATCCGCGGCGACGCGGCGATCCCCGCCGCCGCAGTCATGAAGTCCCAAAACACGTTGCCCCCCGCTCGTCCCGCCGATGAGAGACGGAGTATCGAGGGTAAATGAGCAGCTTGTCGAGGACGCGCTGTAACTGCACTTGAGGGCGGTGCTCGACCCGTTTCCGCGTACCCATTGCGTAGCGTAATCGTGTAAGTCGCGTTGATTCCGGGCGGCTTTGTGATCCGGCAATAAAGATACTGCCTACCCCACCTGCTGGCAAGATGGTGTGTTCTCGGCGAAGACCTGAGCACTTAAAGAGGCGGAGTCCGCTCCGCATCCGTTGCGTACTGGGCGCGTCGTTCGCACTTGGCGAAGATTCGAGGAGTAGGTTATCAGGGATTTTTGTCGTGCTCGAACCGTCGAGAGGCGCTGGTCGTCGCGACGGAAGGGTCAACGTTACTGGAAGTGACGCTGCCGAGCGTTTGCCAACGAACCGAGCCGAGGTTTATGCGTGCGCTCGATGCGCTTGCTGCGTCAGACGGGTTGTTCGCTTCGGTCAACGCCCCGATATTATTCGCCCCGGTTGCTCCCGCCGCGGTCGCGTCAGTTTCGCGATCTGCAAGTGCCAAGGGCTGAGATGGAAAGCGTCGCTGCAAACTCGAGCTTGACTCAGAGATCATCATGCCGTTCGAACCCACGCGGCGGGGCCCGGAGTGCTTCGTCGTGGCCGGCGGAATTAGATCGTCTTCGGAGCCGAGCAGCTCGTTGCGCTTTTTGAAGCGGGGGTTTTTCCAAACCTGTGAACGAACCAACCCGTGGTGCCAGGGAGGGACGAGATGCTAAGTGGAACGAGACTAGAAGTATCATCGGTGCAAAGTTGAGCATTGCGGGTGTGCTTGAGGTTTACATGCAGAACTGGAGCGCGCTCTTCCCCTCTCCCATATTACAAGAACGGGAGAGGGGAAGGAAAAGAAGGGCCAGCGTTTGGGCGTCAATCGGCGGTGCCGTTAGGGTCCTCACCCGCGGCTTGCCAGCCGGACCAGTTCATTGGGTTGACAGGGGTGCCATTCCACATCCAATTCGTCAACGTGAGTAAACTCGGCGAACTGAAGTGATAGGTATTGTAGTCGAAGTAGTTGTGGTTTGCCGGGTCGTATAGGGTCGGTGGCGTAGTGGAGTCCAGCCCGCCGATGCGATTTTTAATTGCCGTCGACGCTGGGTACGTAAGAGTGTTATGCACTACCGAGTTCTGGACAATCGGCGAATCGTTGCGAATGCCGCCAGTCATAATGATGCCGGAGCAGTTGGTCGTGATAGTATTGTTGGAGACGGTGGTGTGGTCACTTTGGGCGAGCGCGATCTCGAAACTGCTACCGGTACAGGGTCCAGTCCCCTGGTACTGAGCATTGTTGATGAGCGTATTGTTGGAGATTGTGCCGTAGTGACTGATCTCGGAGCGTATACCGTCGAACTTATTGCCCGTGACCGTGTTACCCGAGAACACGGTGCCAGTGGCGCCAACGTCAGCCCAAAGGCCTACGCCGCTGTTGTTCGCGTAGGTGTTATTGAGCACGTGCGCATTGATGGTTCCCGCGATCTTGCCGCCACCCTCTTCGAAACTGTCCTGAACGTTGGCGTAGCCGTTGTGTGATATCGTGTTGTACTGAACTACAGTACCGGTTCCGCCGCCGACCGAGATCCCTTCCTGGCCGTTGTCGTGGACGGTGTTACTTAATATCTGCTCGTAATTGTAGTATCCAAATGCCGGCTTGATACCTGCTGCATGATTGAGGCGCACCTCGTTGGACTGGATTAACCAGTGTGAGCCGTAGGGACTGATGGCGCCTAATAATAACGGCGCGGCGTACTTCTCTATGGTGAGGTTTTGCACCGTGATATTGTTGACATAGCCGGTGAAGGCTTGCTGGGCGACGCTCAGCTCGACTGTCTTACCAGCAGGGTTGTCCGCCATATAGACGACATCGTTGTTGTAGTCGAAATACCATTGACCCGAGGTTATCGGGAGGCTGATTTTGTGCACCAAGGGCGTGTTGTTAAGATACAAGTCCTGTGGATAGGCGCAGCCGGTCGTGGGATCGTTACAGGTAGTGTCTGGCGGTCCCCAAGGGACGTCTAACTCCGGCGCGCCGGCACTGGTCCAGTAGCTGCCGCTCATTACCCAGTTGGTCAGCACTTTCGAGCCATTGAGGTCAGCGCCAGACTGTCCAGTGAAGCTGTCCCCTCCCTTGGGCACCACAGCTTGCATCCGGTACACCCCGGGTGTCAGAACAAATGCTGTTCCGTTCGGATTGGAATTGACCGCCGCCTGGATGTTAGCGCCGGGTGACAACGTGACTGTTGCAGCCTGCGCACTATTTCGGGAGGCCTGTGTTGCGATAAGGGCAGCACACATTGCGATCGCTGCTGCGACGTTCTTGCCGCGGCCTGTTACTCTACGTCTCATCCTGTTCCTCCTCGTGATTGTTCGCTCCCGTTGTGCCGCATCAGCACAAAGGGTGTCGCTTGCAAGCATGCTGGGGGAATGCAGCACCTTGTAGGGGTGACATTGTCACCCGTTCGCGAAGAGGCAGGCGGTCAACCTGTTGATCTGTTTATTAGACAGCCAGCAACCGGCAACTGAGAGGATGTTGGTATATACAATTGACTAATTTCTGAGGGCGCCATAGCCTGTCGGACGGAGGGGATTCCGATGAGGACGGTGTTCGCCACTTTCAACTTCAAAAGCACTGATACGGCCAGTGCTGAAAAACACTACACCGAAAACCATGTGAGGCTGACATTGCAGCTTCCCAACCTGCGTCAGTACATTACTGGCCTCGTGCGTCCGCATTCGCAGCATCCGTCGGCTCATCGCGCCGCTTTCAACTATTTCGACGACGAGGCGGCTCTAAGATGGGCGCTGCACAAATCGCCAGCCGCAAAGCCGCTATTGGCAGACGGCGCCGCCCATCTTCGGGTCAATCGATGGCTCGAGCTTGACTCAGAGATTATCGTTCCCTTTGAGTCGCGAAGGCCAGGCTTGGAGTGCTTTGTTCTAGCGTCGGAATTCGCATTGAAGCTGAACGGCGCCGATGCCGAAGCAGCCGAACAGCGCTACCTCGATTATCATGTTGATGTCGCCCGGCAGTTACCGAACCTGCGCCACTATATGATCAGCAAATACCAAGTAAGTACAAAGGTCGGCGCGATCACCGCGAGCGGAGAGGTGCGAATGCGTAATCCTCTGCGGATGGCAATGCTCGTGTTTGACAGTTCAGAGGCTCTGCATGATGCTTATCACTCGCCGGTTGGACAGGAGTTGAGCAAGGACGAAGAGGCCACAATCGTTAATACTCGCCTCTATCGCATCGACGCGACCGTGCAACTGTAGCCAAATCGTCGCGGTTGCCAAGCCAAAATCAGGATGTAGTGCATTCGAGTCTATGGCGCGGGCGAACTCAGTTTGTTGGTAATACCACGCACGCCTTTTTACCGTGCTGTTTGATTAGCTTGAACGGCTCATACAGTACGAAGTTGGGAACTCCGCACCATATAATCGGTAGAATTCAGAAGAGATTCGCTGCTTTGTCGCTTGACAGGTACTGCGCGATATTGGGAACACGGTGATAGATACTATCGTCGATTGGGCCCGGCGTTTGGCCCAATTGGCTCATATTGAATACCCTCAAAAAATCCAGAGGACTCACGGTGGCAATTCGCCTGTCACTCCGGAACTGGACCAGAGGTGCGGCGCGCGTTGCAAGATTTAAGGATGGCGAGCCCCAGTCCTTACGTATCATTTCCTGCGAACCGGCGCAGTTAGATTCGGCTCCGTCCGCCTCGCGCCACCGGTTGATCGAAGCCATTCACAAGGCTGGCTTAGTCCAAGCTCCGGCGCTGCCCGACGTTGGCAAGCTGCGGTGTTGCTCGATTTCGATTACGGCCGCTCGATATCTGCTACCTGGGCCATCAACTCGATTGCTTCGTCCTGATTCGTACGAATCAAGAGACCGGTGGCTGCCGAGTCCTCCCATGCTCGATAGCGTTCGCGAATTCGTTCCGGCGGTCCTACCAGCGCGCGCAAATCTATAAGGTCGTCGGGCACTGCAGCCGCTGCTTCTTCTTTCCGGCCGGCGAGGTATAGTTCCTGGATACGTGCTGCGGCCTCCGGAAATCCCTGCCGGACCATGAGGTCATTGTGGAAGTTCTTGTTCCGCGCCCCCATACCGCCCGCATACAGGGCGATATCGGGCTTCATCCGGGCGAATGCCGCACGCACGTCGCGCTCGATCACGACCGGCAACATCGCGAAGATTTCAAACTTCTCAAGCGATTTTCCGCCGCCCGCCCGGGCGAAGCCGTGTTCGAGCCAAGGACGATAGTACGGCATCGAACCGGGGACGAAACCGAGCGGCAACCATCCATCGCACAATTCGGCGCACAGCTTAACGGTAGCCTCGTTTTCGGTCCCCAGGAAAATGGGGATGTCCGGATTCATGTGGAGAATCGAGCGGAGCGGCTTGCCCAGTCCGCTCGCACCCGGACCGCCATAGGGCAAATGCATCTCCCGGCCAGCGTGAACCACAGGCGCCTCGCGCTGGAAGATTTTACGCATGATTGTCACGTAATCGCGTAGCCGGTAGTACGGCTTGCCCCACGGCTCCCCATACCATCCCTCGACGATCTGCGGACCTGAAACTCCCAGGCCCACGACGACCCGGTTGCCACCCGCGAGAGCGTCAATCGTGCCCGCGCACATTGCTGCATTTGCCGGGGTACGCGCGGCCAGTTGAATGACCCCGGTCCCGAGCCGAATCTTCCTGGTGACCGCCGCCAGATAGGCCAGCGGACTCATCGCGTCCGAACCGTAGCTTTCAGCCGTCCAGACGGAGTCGTAACCGAGTTCCTCGGCGCGGATGATCCGCTGTACTGGCAGCCGAAGCTGCGCACCTGAGTAGCCGATTGTCAGCCCTAGTTTCATATTGTATGTCCGTCATTAGTCTGCGCGCTGATGACTAAGCCTCAGTCTCGGATTGCCCTACCCGGGGCTCCCTCGAGCCGGACAAGTACAAAAAGCCTTGCTCTGCAGGCAAAGCTTGAGGTGGACCCAATTATCGCGACCGCGATCGGTCGACCTTAAGCTACAAAATCCTGCCCGGGTTTGACGCTTCATTGTGCCGCTAGCTCACGATTTGCGCCAGCGGTTTTTCTCCCGCGCCGAAGCTTGGTAAACCGCATGGCTTCCGCGAAGACCTGGCGCGGGGCGCGGTAACCCAAGGTCTGGTGCAATCGCTCGTGGCTATAGAAATCGAAGTAGGCGGCGATGCTATGCCACTCATTAACAATAAGGGGACCCTACCGGGCTTGAACCTCAAAGCCGGTGGGGTCCTTGCCGGGTCTTAGCAGTGGAATTTACGGTTGCGTAGTCGCCCTCTCCCGCCCTCCCCCTGTCAGGCGTGTCAGGGGAAAAGAGTCGGGCCTCGATCGAACTTCGCGTTCATCTGCCCCGTGCCCTGTCCTCGCCGATGCTGAGGGTCACCGCCATTGGGCAGATAGTGGTGGTCAGCGTTCCGCTCTTTCGATTAGTGTCCCGCCACCCAGCACTACCAGGCGGTGAGATCGCCTCTGACAGCATTTCCTAGCAAGGCTGATAGTGCCGAGCCGCCCGTCGGTGTCAGACAAGGACGGGCGAGATTGGCTTAGGCTAAGGCTCTTCGTAATGGCGCCGATACTTTGAACAATGCGCCACACAGTGCCAATGCCAACGTCCATCCACCCGATGCCAGATGATCGAGGGTTTCTGGTCGGCTGGCACTGTTGCCGTCACAGCTGGGTCCGTCGGGGCGCTCACTGACGATGGTGATGGTGATATTGAGGGTGAGGACGAAACAAGGGCAGTAGGCGGCAAGGCGTCGGGCAATGTGTCGCCACCGGGCCAGACCTCTTGTGCTGACGCATGAAAGGCCGACAAGCTAAGGCCAACACTAAGCAACACGAGCTTCACGAATGAAGTTCGCCAGCAACAGCGCCAATACCGCCTCGCGGTTCGATCAGCCAGAGCTTTCGAGCATGCGTTATCATCGTCGATCATTTTTCCCGTTTGGCTACATGATACCCGTGCGGTCTGTCTACGGAAGATTGATGGCCGTCGCGGGATGAAGCAGGTTCGATGACGCGGCCGATCCAACAGATGAAGGCAGCCAAAGAGAGGCGCTGAAAGAGTACTCGAAAGCACAGTGAAGGTGCACCCCCACCCACTCGGTTCAAGCGTGGCAGCTTCGCACAAAGGTGCGTGGAAAACGCTACGAACCACCGTGCAAAAAGGTTTGTTGCATCATTGCGCCCGCGCTCTGAACACCCGACGCACCCGCTTATTGCGCGCCTATCACGCCCTCCAACCTTAGTCGAACTTTGCGTTCATTTGGGTGCTTCCTCTGTTAGCGCCGATCGTGAGCGTCACTGGCACGGGGCTGGTGGTGTTGGTCAGGGTGCCGCCGATTCGATTCGCGAGTAGGACATAGCTGCCCGGCGTAGTGGTGAACTTAATGAACACGCACAGGAATATACTGTTGACCCTTTTTTGGTACCTGGCCGCGGTGATTGCGTTCGCGCAAGCTGCAGAGGCCGCTCGAGGGGAAATCTGCAATCGAGTTAACCGTGATTCGTCGCCGCGCGCGCGGCCGCGCTAAGCATAGGTGCGAGTGCGATAACGATTCCCGCTGCCAAGGCCTTACGTACCGCGAACAGTCCGCGGTTTCGGTAAACCTCGCGTATTGTCATGGGCGCGGAACCTCTGCTTTGTTGATACGACGCGTACGGCTGATAAAATAAAAAGCCGACTCCGCAGGCAAAGGCTCAAACTCAACCTTACCTAGCAAATTGTGGCGATTTTTGGTGGCACGTGGGACCGCACCCTAGCGCATCACTGACGTTCGGCCATCGATCTCCATAGTTTCGGCGGTCGTCTCGATTACCATTGCTTTGGCGCGGCCCCTCGATCGCTGGTGAGCCGCTGCTTTGCCAGTGTGGTCGACTATCGCCGTTACACCAGGTGCGAGGCCTCCGGAAATCGAGGGTAACAAGGGGCTGACCAACCGACGGTTTGCCAGAGCAGGGAGCCGATTGAAGACTGCCAGATACTCGGATTTGAAACGGTCGAACAGCGCGCGCATATGAGGCGAAACCTGGTGGTTAGCGCCTATGCTGGCCGTAAGCGGATTGACGTAGCGGCCGTCCTTTTCCAGACCATAATGGAGATGCGGACCGGTGGACAAACCACTCGAACCCACCCTTCCAATCACCTGCCCAACGTGAACATCCGCGCCACCGTAGAGCTCCGGTGAAATTTGCGACAGGTGGCCATAAATGCTGACGATACTGCCGTCGTGCAGAATACGAACACAGCGGCCCAAACCTCCGCACCATCCTGCGGTCTCGATCCGGCCGTCAGCGACTGCCTTCACGGGCGTGCCATAGCGAGCGACCAGGTCTACGCCAACGTGCGGCCGGTACTGGTGCAGAATCGGATGGTAGCGATAGAGATTGAAGCCGGAAGAGATGTATTCAAAGTTTAAGGGAAAACGTAATGCCTCTGCACCCAACGCATGTCCATTGACGTCGTACAGACGCGGATAGCCATTCTCGTCGCTGAACGCAACGGCAGTGAGGGTCTTGCGGCCGAATTGAATCTGCGCCGCCTGGAGGCCTGTGACGTATCGCGAGTTGCCGTCGCGACTGACCTTTTCCTGGTAAATCAGCTTGATGTCCGAACCGCGAGGTAGCAAGTTCAGCGGGTGGTTGTCCTTAAAGGCATAATCCACAGTTGCTGCCACGGTTGGCGGCAAATCGTTGCGGCGTGCCTCACGCCAGAAATCACCGGTCAGGCGGAAGGACACAGCTACCGGCCGGAAGATGTATCGAATCAGCTCCGGAGAGGCTCGTATTACCCCCGCCCCGTAGCTAAGCTCGCTGATGGCCACCCGATCGTTCAGGCCGTATTTGACGCCGCGTAAGTCCCCGGTACCGGGGTCTTTGTAAAGAGTCAGAACGTGACCACTCTGGAAATCCGTGATTCCACCGGTTTGCTGGATTAGGGCGGACCATCTCCGGGCGTCGTCTGGTGCGAGGCCAGCGTCCTCCAAATATGCGTGGACCGGTGCCCAACGATCGAGCGTCACTGACAGAGTGATCGGCTCGGGCGCAACATTGACGACTTCGGGCTGATCGGGCAGGGAATTGTTGTCCAGACGCCCGGCAATCTCAGTGTCGTGGCTGGCGGTGTTCTCTTGCCAATCGTTGTCGCTCGGCCCTTCGACAAACAAACGTATCGAGCCGGTCGTCGCGAGCGTCATCACGGCGATCGCAAGGACTGTCCTCCGCCACCAGCTTGCGCTGACTGTCCCCCGGCGCATTGCGCAAAACAGACTATTGTACCGTTTGGTGTTGATCAACAATCTGGTCACGGCACGTGAAAATTATTCTTACACGTCCGCCGCATGAAAGGCTATGTCTTAATTACCGGTGTTAATTTATGACTATTGCCGCTATTGATTACGGCAAGCGTCGCCTCGGCATCGCCGCTGCCGATCCATCCGGAATCGTGGCGTATCCGGTCGGCGTCATTCAGCGGCGTTCGCTTGAGCGCGACCTCGCTGCATTAAATGCTCGTCTCAGAGAATTGGAAGCAAGCCGAGTAATCGTGGGATTGCCGTTGAATATGGACGGCACTGCCGGTCCTGCCGCACGCGCAGCCGAGCATTTTGCTCAACATCTGCGCACCGTGACGGGACTCGACGTCGAGTTGTATGATGAACGGCTATCGACCTTCGAGGCCGAACAGCGACTCAAAGCCCTGGCGAAGCGTGCTCGCGGCCGCACGATAGTCGACGCCGTCGCCGCCGTGGTTATCCTCGAGAGTTGGCTGGAAGCACAAGGTTATCGGCGATGACCGAGTTTTCGGAGCAACAGGGTTTTTTTGAAAATAGCAGAACTCTGGATTGCTCCTGCCTTGCGGACATCATGCCAGTTCTCCATTGGAGAATAGCGCCGGTCTGCGGGTTTCGTTAAAATTGTCTGCAGGCGATGAGAACGGCTTCTGTTATCTTCGTGGCCGCAGCGCTTGCCCTTTCGGCCGCCGCAATCTTTTACTACATCATAGTCCGGCCGACCCCGGTGTTCGTTCCGCCCCGGATTGTCTCGATTGCTAAAGGCGAGTCCATGGCCACAGCGGCGCGCCGATTGAGTCATTCGGGCGTAATAGCAAATTCACTCGCTTTTATCCTGTACGCTGAGCTGACGGGCCAGGCGAGGCGCGTCAAGCCAGGTGATTATGGCTTCAAAGGTGGCGAAGGCATCCCAGAGGTTTTACGCCATCTCGTCAACGGTGACTTCATGGCGGTAACCGTTATCATCCCCGAGGGGATGACAGTTCATCAGATTGGCCAGCGGCTCCAGGCCGCGGGACTGGTGTGCGACAGCATGTTTGATCGGGCGGCCTTCGATGGTCGGCTATCGCAAGCGCTGGGCTTAGGCGCGCTTGGCGTAGAAGGGTTTTTGTTTCCAGCGACTTACCGTTTCTCGCCCTTAGCGACCAGCGATCAGCTCTTAGCAGCGATGCTGGAGCGCTTCTATTCGGTTTTGACGCCGCAAGTGGAAGAGCGAATGTTCGAGCTGGAGATGAATGCCAGGCAACTGGTGACGATGGCTTCGATTATAGAAAAAGAGGCAAGAGTTCCAGGCGAGCGGCCGATTATCGCCAGCGTTTTCTACAATCGTCTCGCGCTGGGCATGCCGTTACAATCAGATCCGACGGCTCAATACAATTATGCGGGAGAGGTCGAGCCGGCGGCCGCCGCCATCCGCGTCGCATCAGCTTTCAACACGTATACCATCGCGGACCTGCCGCCTGGGCCGATTGCCAATCCGGGCCTGGACTCCATACGGGCGGCACTCTATCCAGCCCATACCGCTTACCTGTATTTTGTTGCACGCAATGACGGAACACATATTTTCTCTCGCTCGTTGAGGGAACATGAACGGGCAATCGAGCAGGTGAAGCGAAGCGCGGAGAGCGCTCCCAGCCCAAGGGGTTAGCATGGGCTCCCGGGTTTCGGCGATTTGAGTAACCCGATTGAAATAGTTCTTCGCACCAGCAGGCGGATTGCGCGCCTCGCGGTAACCCGGAGTGTGCTGCACGCCGCGATGCCCTTGATCGTGACGCTGGCGATCGCACTTGGGCTGGACGTGCTTAATCGGCTCACTTTCGATCATTTCGGCTATCTGATGGACGCCGGTACTGCCCGGCTGTTTCAGATGTCATTGCTGGTCTTGGCGCTGGTTCAGTTTGTTGTGGCCGCGCTATTCGCATGGCGATCGTGGTTGCATGCCAGCGATTTCCTGGCGGCCGCGGAGGAAATCGACCGCCGTGTCGGTGGACGGCAGGAGATCGTCACGCTCGCCACCCTTTCCGAGCCCGCCGGTCCAGAGGTCGGGAATATGAGATCGCCGCTGTTTCCGGTGCTTTGGGCGCGGGTGGTCGCTTACCTGGACGCGTTTGATCCACGCTCGGCGTTTACGCTTCAACTCCGCGAGCCGCTCGTCCGTTCGTTCATTCTGGGTGCTCTCGCGGCCATCGTTCTGAGCACTGTGGGATTCACCCTGATGAGCCTGCCAACCCCGACGAACTCAGTGACTTACCGTCTGCAGCTATTCGCGAATACAATTGACGCATCAGCACCCAGTCAGGCTCAGCAACAATTGGCGGCTGCGGCGCGTGATGTTGCCAAGGATCTGATAAGTCCGAAGCTATCGCCGCAAGAGAAAATCGCGGAACTCCGAGCACTCGAGCAGGAGCTTGAAAAATCTCAAGCCCAGCATCGCATCGCCCATTCAGGCAAGGGAAATTCTTCGGGAGGCGGCAATGGTGACGGCAGCGGCGGGGGCCGGGGCGCAGGCCAGGACTCGGGCTCGGGTAGCCGATCAGGCAACGCTCAAACCGGGAGCCGAGCAGGTAGAAGCGGGACAGCGAACCAGCAGATGGCTGAGCTCCACAATGATATTGCGAAAATGCAGATGAAACTCGAGCAGGAGGCGGATTCGGGCAGCAAAGCCACTATGGCTCAAAAGGACTCGTCAAAGAACGCCGGCGCCGCGCCCAAGCCGGGTACCAATCCCAACCAACCGGGCGGTCAAAATTCATCAAACGGCCGCGGCCAGGTCCCTCAACCACAGACCTTGGCCGCGGCCAACATGCCGTCCGGACAGAGCCCCAGCGCGCACCGAAATGATCGAGGTTCGATGGGCGATACGCATCTTGGCGAATTCCCCAAGCCCGGCAATTACCAACGATTCTATAAATTGGGTGAGCATGGCGCTGCGGTAAATATCGGCGACGCGCGCTATGTGACCTTCCAATTACCGACTGAAATCCAATCCGCAGGCACAGGCGCGACGGTGCCGGATAACACGCGTCCTCGGGCGACCACGCCCTACACCAACGCGCCGCTCAAGCAGGAACGGCTGCAAATTTCGCCCGACGAACAGCAACTCGTGCCGCCGCAGTACCGCGAGCTGATACGCTAGGTCCAAGGAGGAACAATGGGAGCGGCCCCCAAGCAACAGATTTCACCGGTCGATCGCGTGGCGGAATTCCGCCGGAGCTTTGCCTGCGCTGAGGATGAGGTAGCCAAGGTCATCGTCGGTCATCGGGAAGCTATTCGAAAGGTGCTTACCGCTTTAATGGCCGGTGGCCATGTTTTGATCGAAGGAGTGCCCGGACTAGGCAAGACGTTGCTGGTCAAAACCGCGGCTGCAGCCCTCGGTTTGAGTTTTAAACGAATCCAATTCACCCCTGACCTGATGCCATCGGATATCGTCGGCACGCAGGTCTTGGCGGAGACTGACGGACGGCGCGAATTCAGTTTCAAAGCGGGTCCGATTTTCGCGCACGTCGTGCTCGGGGATGAAATTAATCGCGCCACGCCCAAAACCCAATCGGCCGTGCTGGAAGCAATGGAAGAACGGCAGGTTACAGTGTTCGGTGCTACTTACCTGCTCGAGCCCCCGTTCCTGGTCCTCGCCACGCAAAATCCGATCGAACTGGAAGGGACTTATCCGTTGCCAGAAGCCCAGATGGATCGGTTTCTATTCAAAGTTGTGATCGGGGCGCCGAAGCCGGATGAATTGCGCGAGATTCTTAATCGCACGACGGGGGCAGTGACTTACCATCCGCAATCGATATTCGAACCCCGCCATGCTCCAGCCAAAATCGAAGAACTCAAGCTGCTGGTGCGCGAGGTGATGGTGGCGGAACCCCTCGAGCGCTATATCATCTCGATTATCGGCGCCGTTACACCGGGCGGTCCTGGTGCACTGCCCGATGTATCTCAATACCTGCGCTTTGGTCCGAGCCCACGCGGCGCGCAGGCGCTGATTCTGTGCGCGAAAGTGAACGCGCTGCTGGATGGGCGCGCATCAGTCAGCTATGACGACGTAAATGACGCGATCGTGCCGTCCTTACGCCATCGGCTGCTGCGTAATTTCCAAGCCGAAGCGGAGAACGTGACTCCGGAATCGATCCTCGAGCAGGCATTGAAACGCCTTAAACGGTCGAGCTAGCAGTTTGTTCGTGCACACCTCCGCAGCCGATAATCGTGGAGCCGCGTCAAACAGGGCGCGGCAAGTCTTCGGCCAGCTTCGGCGCTGTCTAAGGCGAGCGGTCAAACCGCGCCAACCGCACTCGATTGTGTCCGTGCAACCGCGACAACGAAGTGCGGTGCAACTTCGGTCCGTGAAAAATATGCTGGATCGGTGAAAAAATGCTTGGCTTGCCGGAAGAATTTACGCCGGATTTTATTGCCCGGCTGGAGCACCTGCGAATCAAGACGCGCCGCGAGTATGCTGGCTTGGGCAAGGGCTCCCATCTCTCGCCACGCCGCGGCTCTTCATTGGAGTTCAGCGATTTCCGCCATTACGAGCTGGGTGATGATTTCCGATATATCGACTGGGGTCTCTACGGCCGCACCGACAAGCTCTATATCAAGCTGTTCAAAGAAGAAGAGGATCTGCTCACTTACATTTTCCTCGACGCGAGCGGGTCAATGGGTTTTCCGGCCGACGATCGCAAGTTCGAAGCTGCACGTGCCACCGCGCTGGCGGTTGCCTATGTGGCGCTGGCGGCAGGCGACCGCGTGATGATCCGTGTACTCGGCGGCACTGGTACGCCTCCAAAGGCGGCATTCTTTTATGGGCGTCATCGTATCGTCGAGATAGCGCGTCAACTGGGCGCGCTGAAACCCGCAGGAGAGGTCGACTTGGCGCCGGCGCTGGCGCGCGAAATGGTTTCGATTCGGCGGGCCGGCAAGGTTTTCGTGCTGTCGGATTTTCTGGCGATGGTCAACTCCGTGGAGCAGGCGCTCGGTATATTCACAGCCGCCAATATGGACGTAAGCGCAGTGCAGATTCTCGGCGGAAGCGAACTCGACGGTCAGGGTTTGCACGGTGATGTAGAGGTAGTCGACGCGGAAAGTGGCGAGCGGCTGCGGGTCGCACTGGGGCCGCGAGAGCGCGAACGTTACAGGCAAACATTGCAGCGGCTGTCGCGCGAAATTCGCAACTTCTGCTTCCGCCGCGGTTTGCGTTATGGGCTCTATACTACTGATCGAAGTTTTCACGAATTTTTTCTCCATGCCGCGACTGGGCTGGGTTTGGTCCGTTAACAGTAGCGGCCTGTCATGGTGAATGCGGCACTGCCCCCATCACACTCGCGACGCTCTTGTCTTGTCATCCCCAACGAGCGGAGCGGCCGCGGACGCGACGAGAGGTCAACGCGAAGCGATTTTGCCCTGACGCGTGGAAGAAGAAATCGCTCCGCGTTGCTCGTCTGTTTACTGCGCATCTCGGGGACTCGTTTCCCTTCGACTCAGGCCGGCTCCGCCGGGCCTCGGCTCACCGGCTCCACTTCGTTCCGCCTAGTGCGCTGTGCTCAGGATGACAGAGGCAATGGGGTGGTTTGACGCTTTCGGCCTGCTCTACCCGGCCGCACTATACCTGCTCGCCATTCCTCCGTTGCTGGTGATAGCCTATCTGGCGCGCGAGCGGCCACGCCGGGCGGTCGTGTCGAGTGTCATCGCTTTTCGCGCACTTCGTGCCATGCGTGGTGAACGGTTTGGCGGCCGGCCTCGCCTCCAGTGGACGTTTTTTCTAGAGTTGTTGATTCTCGGTCTCGCGGTGCTCGCAGTTGCTGCGCCGTATGTGCTGCGGAAGGGCAATCCAACCGCGCTCGTAATCGACAATTCCGCTGCGATGCAGGCCCAGACCAGCTCGGGCCGGAGCCGCTTTGAAAGCGTCTGCGAGAAAATCACTGCTGCGCTCAGTTCCAACGACTCTGAAACCGTGCTTTATGTAACGGCACCGCAGCCTCATGAAGTGGGCCTTTTCCACGGCGCCGCCGCCACCAAAGCGGCGATTGGCCAGGTCTTGCTAACCGACGCGCCCGACGATACTGCGGCGCTCATCGGTCTGCTCGCTCAGCTCAGCGCTGATCGCCATCTCGGGAGAATAATCTTCGGCAGCTATCGGCCAATCGCCGCTCCGGTGCCTGCGCGTATCGAGCCGATAACTGTTGGTGAGCCGGTTGCTAACTACGCGATAGGATCATTCGTGCTGAGCCGCGAGAGCTTTGGCGCTGCGACTTTGCACGGTCGCGCAACCGTGGCGAATTTCAGCCGTTCCGCGCAACCCTTGACGGTCACAGTTACCGCGGACGGCAAAACTGCTGGCCGCGCCGAGGCACGGGTGGAAGCCGGCGAAGTTACGGCAGTGGATTTCCCGAATCTCGCGCCGGCCACGCTCTACCGCGCTCAGCTAGAACCTGGCGACGGCTTTCCGCTCGACAATATTGCTTTTGCCACCGGTTCCGCGGTCCGCGGGCTGTCGATTCTACTTGTCAGTCCTACCCCTGCCGATGGCGCCAATCTGCGCTCGATCCCGGGGGTAAGCCTGACCACCGTTCCTCCGGGCAGCTACTCTCCGACCGAGTTGGCGGCCGCTGATCTGGCGATCTTTGAGTACGCCGTCCCCAAAGAAATCCCGGCGGTTAACTCGCTTCTGGTGATGCCCCCGCCTGGCGATCCGATTTTCAACTTCAGCCTGCGGACGTCACCGCGCCTCGATCTGACAGGATGGCCGCCGATCGATCCGCTGACCGATGGAGTGAATTTTCATTTATTCAATCTGCGCTCGGGAGAGTACTTTGGCGTTCATCCCTGGATGCAGCCCGTAATGGATGGTGCTGGGGGCGCGCTGATGCTGGCCGGTAATCGCCAGGGGCACCGCTTTATCGCGACCGGCTTCAATCCATTGCCATACCTCGGCCGCGCCAATCTGCCGATGTCGATCCTAACTCTCAACATGTTGGGCTATCTAGCCGGTTTTGGTGCGCAGGGCACCGACCTGCGTACGGGCGAGTCGTGGATCATTCCGGCCGGCGTGAAGGAAATCGTCTTGCCCTCTGGACGCAAGGAAAGGGTGCACGGGGGTGAGACGTTTTCGTCAGCAAGCAGCCAGGGAATTTATACATTGATAGCCGCCGGCGGCACCAAGACGCTGCGTGCGGTGAACCTCGCCGACCTGGCCACCTCAGACCTCGAAAATGCGCCGCCGCTCAAGGTTGAAGCGGGGTCGGCAGCCGCGAGCGAACAGGCGGTCGTCAGGATGTCACTGACGCCCTACCTGCTGGCGGCGATTATATTGCTGCTCGTGCTTGAGTCGCTATTGGTTTACTCGCGGGGCCGGCCTGCGATGCCGCTTGCGGGCCGGTGAGAACGGGGACGTGGACCTTCAATCGGTGTTCCATCCATTCACCTGGCATGAGCTGCGCTCAGTCCAGTTCGCACGGCCGCAAGCCTTCTACCTGCTCGCGCCGGCAGCGCTGATATTGATCTATTGGCTGTGGCGTCCGGGCAACATACGCCGGGCAGTGGCGCCCATACTGAGGGCGATTGCGCTCGCAATATTTATTCTGGCACTGGCCGAACCCCGGACGATTATCCGCTCCGAAGGGACAACAAGACCGGCCCTGATCGACGCATCGGCCAGCATAACCCCGGCGATGCGCGACTACACGGTCTCACTCCTCCGCGATCACCTGAACTATCACGCGCATGATCCAGCGCTCATTTTTGGCGGCATCACGGTGGAGCACAGTTTTGGCGATGCCGCGTCGATTCTGTCGCAACACACAGGATGCGCACAGTGTGCGCCTGCAGTGACCAACCTCGAAGCGGCGCTCGAAAAAATCGCGGGCGAGCCAGCGGCTCGCGGCGGCAACGTAGTGCTGGTGACGGATGGATGGGAGAACCGCGGCAATGCGGCCAATGCCATCGGTCAGTTGCGTGCAGCGGGCATCCAGCTTGACATCTTCACCCCTCCCGGCGCTGAAGCCGTTGCGAATATATCGATGAGCGAACTGAATCTGCCGCCCGCGCTGGAGAAGACCGAGCCGTTCTCGCTGAGCGTCACGATGACCAATCTGAACCCGTCGCCGGCCGCCGGCGCGATTTCCCTTTATCGCAATGGCGGATTAGTCGATCGGCGTATGGTGACGCTACCTCCCGGTCAGTCCCGCTATGATTTTCCGGTCCGTGCCGAAGAGTCCGGCCTCATCTCATACCGCGCTGAGTTCAAAGCCGTTAACCCCAGGTTGAACATCTACAACGAGGACGATTCGCTCCAGGGTTGGATCGGCATCGGCCATCAACGCAAGATGCTGATCCTGAGCGATTCAGCCCGTGACGCGAGCTATCTCACGAGCATGGTGCGCCGGATAGGGTTTCAGCCGTCGGTGATGATACTCAACGGGCGCGAGTACGCGGGAAATCCGCAAGGCTATGACGCGGTAATTCTCAACAATGTCCCACGCAATCAGCTCTCACCTTCGGCCCAGAGCGCGTTGGTACGATACGTTACTGGCGGAGGAGCACTCGCGATGGTTGGCGGCGACCAGAGTTTCGGCCTTGGTGGTTACGAGAACAGCGCGATTGCGAGGATTATGCCGGTGGTGATGAAACCGCCACAGCATCGTGTGCGCACCCGCGCGCTGGTCCTGATTATCGACAAATCGGGCTCGATGGGCCGCCGTGACAAGCTCACCTATGCCAAAATGGCAGCGCACACTGTTTTGAAAACGCTCAAGAACACTGACCTGGTGAGCGTGATCGGTTTCGACGTGCAGCCGTTCGTGGTCGTGCCGCTCGAACCGCTCGAGCAAGCCCGCCCCTATTTCGATCAGCTGGTAGATCGGCTGAAAGCGCAAGGCCGGACTTTTCTGCTACCCGCATTGGAAGAAGCGGCGCGGACGCTCGCCCAGAGTGGCGCTGCGATCAAACACGTCGTGATTCTGACCGATGGAGAAACCGGCGGAACCCCCGAAATGTATTACGACCTGGTCTCGACCATGCGTCACCAGGCGGGTACCACGATATCTACGATCGCGATCGGCCGCGAGGCCAATCTGCCGCTGCTGCAGGCGATTTCGAAATACGGTGGCGGTGGTTTTTATCAAACCGACAGCCCCGAAAACCTGCCGGAGTTGTTCGTCGAGGATGTCCAGCAACGTAGCGCCGATACCACGATGGTTGAGAAAGAGTTCGTTCCGTATAGCATCAGGCCTGATCCGGTGCTGCGCGAACTCGCGGGGCGGCAACTGCCGGCGTTGAAGGGCTTTGTCTCGACTGAGCTCAAGCCGGGCGCAGACCTTAGCGTGTTTGTCAACAGCAATGGCCAACGCAATCCGATTGTTGCAAGCTGGAAAGCAGGCGCAGGCAAGACCCTCGCGGTAACTACCGATGCTAGCGGGCGTTGGTCCTCGTTATGGGTGCAGGACGGCTTGTTTGAACCACTGTGGGACCGGATGCTGGGCTGGCTGGCGCCGCACAGTGCGGTCCCGCAAAATTTCGGCGTCGCGCTCGGTTATCGCTCTGGCCATATCCAAGTCAACCTCACCGATTACAGTCCGAATTCCGCAATTTCAAACGCGCCAGTGAACGCGATGGTTACGGCTCCCGATGGAGCGAAATACTCGCTCGCCTTGTCGCGGGAAGCACTCGGCGAACTTAGCGGCAGTATCGAGGCTCCCCGCGCTGGAACTTACAATATCGAGCTTACGTCTGGGCACGCGCCTAACCACAACTTCCCGCCCCTGGCCTATACCGTGAGTCCTGCGGTTTATGCTGAGGTGCCGCGGCCTGCACCAAACTATGCGCTGCTGGAGCATCTCGCGGCCGCCACGGGCGGCAAGCTGAATCCCGCATCCAGCCAACTCGGCCTGTCGCGCCCGAAATTCGAACAAGCCACCTTGCTGAGTCCGTGGCTGATGCTGTGCGGAATGATATTAGTGATTGTGGAAGCCCTGGTCCGCCGCCTGACCTTCTAACACTCGTATTTGAACCCCGTCGGCTGGTGAAAGCTATGACTGATGACGATTCCCCGGTGCATGCTGACCATCGTATTCAGCATCAGTTCCCGCAGAACGTCCGCTTTTGTGCTTTGTGTGGGTTTGCGATGCGGACTCGAACCGTACTGCCAGATCATAAGCGCTTTAAGGTCTGTAATCGCTGCGGGTTTGTCTATTTTCCCGGCCCGAAGTTGGTCGCCGGATGCCTCGTAATCGACACCGGCCGCGTCCTTTTGCTGCGGCGCGGCATCGAGCCCCAAATCGGCAAATGGACCTTTCCGGGAGGATACGTCGACCTTGGTGAGAGTCCGGCAGCGGCAGCGCTGCGCGAAACGCGCGAGGAAGTTGGGATGGGGGTGGAACTTGGCCGGGTGCTGGGCGTATATGCCGACCCTGCCCACCCGATTGCGGCCGTAGTCGTGTACCTGGCCAAGCCTGGCATCGAAGAGGCAAGTGTAACCGACGAAGCGACCGAAGTCCGTTACTTTGCCCGGCCAGAGATTCCGTGGCACGAAATCGCCTTCCCCACCACCCATGACGCACTGCGGGACTGGATGGCGGAACTCATCATCGACCGTCACACGTGATCATCTATGGCCGCCGCTTGCGTTCGGGCGACGATTCAACCCGCTCATACAATGATTCCGCAAATCACGGCAGAGCGATGCGCGCGAGATGTTCGATTTTTGCGCGATAGTCCCCTTCGAACAGCGGCTCGGACGCGCTTACATTGACTACGCGATTCACTCCGAGCTGGGCTAGTTGCGCGAGCAGCTCCTGAGTCTGCGCGCGCTCGCCGGTAAGGCAAATCATGAGAGTAATGTCGAGCTTGGTGAAATCGCGGCCCGCCTTGGCGCACTCTTCTTTCAATTCCGCCAGTTTTCGCCGCATAAAGGAGACTGCTTTGTCGGTGATGAAGCAGACCGGGTTGTATCCATCGCCCCATCGCGCCACCCACCTGAGGGCATTCTTGTCCGTGCTGCCAATCAGTATGGGCGGTCCCGGCTGCTGCGCCGGTTTGGGATTGCATACAATGTTATCGAAATTTACGTATCTGCCATGGAAAGACGCAGCCGGCTTCGACCATAGCTCACGCATGGCAGCAACATGCTCCGCTGCCTGAGTCCATCGATGCGGAAAGTCAGAACCCAGGGGTTCCGCCGCCTCGCGTAGCCAGCCGGCGCCGACCCCGAGAATCAGGCGCCCGCCTGACAGCCGATCCAACGTGGCGATGCGCTTCGCTGTGGCCAACGGCTCGTGCTCCGGAACCAGCAGGACCGATGTCCCGATGCGCAGATTTTTGGTCGTCGCCGCCGCCATCGCGAGTACCACAAATGGCTCTGGGAAATGCGCATAGTGGTCGGGGATTGGCCCGCCGACCGGAAAAGGCGTTTTTGGCTCGGCATGAAACAGCATATGATCGCCAACCCAAATCGATTCGAGGCCGAGCTTTTCACATTCGAGTGCAAACCCTCCTGGATTGGGCGCTGATTCATCGACCCGCTTATAGATCATCGAGATTCCGACTTTCATGGCGCAGTTTCCTTTACCGCCCGATTTTTACTCAGTTCTATCGACGAGCCAAAAAGAACCTTAACAATCATTTAACCATTTACAACCATTTGGTTTGATGGCGGCCCAGTCCAGTCCTCGGGTAGTCTGCGCGTTGCTTTACAGGCCTATCGCCGGCGGTCGGCGTCACCAAAGTGCGGTTGCCTCCGCGTGTTCCGGCCTGTATCCTAAGGTTTAAGGTCGCATGAGGAAAACCTCCGCCGAGATCTCCAGCGCTTCCGCTTTGACCGAAGTCACCGCTAATCCATTCGAGACGGCATACTTTTTCTGGCCTCGTGCACAGGTCTATGTCTTTTTCTGCCTTTACCTTTTCGCCTGAAATCCATCGTTCGATCCGCGATCGCGGGCATCATCAAGCGACACCCATTCAAACCGAGGCCATCCCGCTAATCCTGAGCGGGCGCGATGTTGTGGCCACTGCCGAGACCGGCAGTGGCAAGACCGCGGCCTTTCTGATTCCGCTGACCGACCGATTCCATCGTGACCGCGCGAGCGGACCTACGATGCTGGTGATAGAACCGACGCGAGAGTTGGCGGCGCAAGTAGGCCGTGAGTTTCAGCTACTGGCGCGTCATTGCAATTTACGTGCAGCGGTGGTGGTGGGTGGCGAATCGATGCGGCGGCAAACTAGTGAGTTGCGCCGGGCCCAGGTGATTATCGCGTGTCCAGGCCGCCTGCTGGACCATCTCGAACGCCATCATGTCGCACTCGACGGGGTTTCGGCGGTTGTTATCGATGAAGCCGACCGGTTGCTCGACATGGGTTTTATGCCACAGCTCCGGCGCATTATGCAGCTCGTGCCCTCGCAGCGGCAAACGCTGATGTTCTCCGCAACGATGGACTCGGCGGCTGAAATGATGGCGCGCGAGTTTTTGAGACGGCCGGCTCGCATATCTATAGGGGGTAAACCAGCGCCGCCGGCCTCAATTCGCCAGACGCTGTGTCCGGCAACTCATCTCGACAAGGAAGCGATTCTGATAGCGCTGCTTAAACGCGGCGTTGAGAGCGCCATCGTGTTTACGCGCACGAAGTCCGGCGCCGATCGCGTGAGCCGGATTCTGAAGCGCAGCGGAGTCCAGGCCGTCGCAATCCATGGCGACCTCTCGCAAGGGCAGCGCACCGCGGCGCTGGCAGCGTTCCGACGCCATGCCTGGCGGGTGCTGGTGGCGACCGACGTCGCAGCGCGCGGCCTGGATATTCCCGGGGTCTCGCACGTTATCAACTTCGATATGCCTGATGAGCCCGAAGGCTACATCCATCGTATTGGGCGGACGGCGCGGATGGGCCGTGAAGGTCACGCTATAAGCCTGGTCACCCAGCAGGAGCGCGAAGCGCTCGGCCGTATCGAGCGGGCCCTGGGGATCACACTCGAGCGAGAAACGGTTGACGGATTCGAGCAACCCCAGGTCACCGCGCCAAAGCCCGTTACCTTGTTCAGCTCCAGCGCAATCCGCGGCCTGCACGAGCGTCCACGGTTCAGATGGGCATGAACGCTGCCTACGCCGGCGGACGTTGCGAGAGTTCGATGAAATTGCCGTCGGGGTCGCGTACGAAGCTAATCCGTGCGACGGTGCCGAAGGTGGACGGCTCGACCGCGACTGCCGCACCCGCTGCCTTCAGCGCGCTGAACGCCGCATCACAGTTGCGGACCTGCAAAGTCACGTACTGAATCCCCAGCTCCGCCATCGCGTTCACTACCTCCAGTGGATTGGCAAAGGGCGCCATTTTCGGCGGGTGGATTTCAGGTTCATGGTACACGCCGAAAATCGTCTCGCCGATTCTGTAGCGGTTCTGTCCCATCTCAACCGCTCCGAATGCGCTGGTGTAGAACTGGCCGAATGCTTCGACATCTCTGACGCCCAGCCGAATCTCTATCTGGGTCACGTCGTCGCGGCCCGGTGGAACCAGTTCGATCGTATTGTCGTCCGGGTCCGGCAGCGCTTCCACCTTGGTCACCTTCGGGGTGGCGATCATCAGGGTTTCATAGCCACCCGGGCGGCGAGCCCGCAGCGGCTCGCGTGAATGCATCAATTTGATTACCGAACCATTGCAGAGATAACGGTGCTGGCGAAATCCACCGCCTATGGGAAGCACCGATTCAAACTGAAGCCCAAGTTTTTCACCGTAAAACGCCTGCATCGCTTCGAGCTGGCGCGTGAAGATGCCGACGTCGACCTGGGGTCGTGCAAGTTCCATTTAACCGCCTCCCTGCTATCGTTTTTATCGCTGTTCCAAAATATCGCGCGCTCCGCCAGCTTTAACAAATAGCCGACCCTACTAACAGTGAATGTGCGCGCGCTCGCCGGTACCAAAGGGATCCCGCCAAGCCTTCGTGTGGCCGCCACATGCGGCGGGCGGGGTCCATATATGTCAAACCGAAGAGAATAGGCCCGTTGTTTTGTCATTCCAGCGCGTGTCTGCGCGCGAGTAATCCCGGTTCTTATCTTGCGCTCATGAAAATGAACAGTTTGCCTTCAAGGGACGCGCACATCTGCCGGGTGGACCGCATCATGATCCGTCGGATGTTGAAACTCGCACAACCGCTTATCAGGGATAGGCAAAGGTGTGATGCCTGACGGTCAAGCGCTACTCCGGATACGTGGACGGTGGCGCTTCTTCGGTGCTCGCAAACCCAGAATGGCCGCAAAGGCTTTCCTGCATCTTCAAGCTGGACTATGAAGTGAGCTGGGGTTGGCAACGCCCCTCTATATCGGAGCTACAGGGGAGCCCATGGATTTCGAACTTTCGCCTAAGGTCAAGGATCTGCAGCGGCAAATCTCTGGCTTTATGAACGAGTACGTCTACCCGATCGAGAAAAAGGTCGAAGAGGAGATGAGTCAGCCGGGCCGTGAGCATACCGAGCCGCAGGTTTTGAAGGACGTTCGCAAGAAGGCCAAAGCAGGCGGATTGTGGAACTTGTTTTTGCCCGACGCTGAAGACGGTAAAGGCCTTAAGGTCGCCGAATACGCCCCTTTGTGCGAGATCATGGGCCGTAGTCCGATCGGGGCACGCGCCTTTAATTGCATGGCGCCGGACACCGGCAATATGGAAATTCTGGCTGAATTCGCCACTACCGAGCTGAAGCGACAATGGTTGCAGCCCTGCCTCGACGGCGAAATGCGCACCTGCTTTTCGATGACCGAGCCGGAGACCGCCGGATCTGATCCAACACAGCTCGCCACCAGCGCCGTCCGCGACGGTGACGATTACGTAATCAACGGCCATAAATGGTTCACTTCCAATGCAATCGGTTCGAGCTTCGCGATTGCAATGGTGGTTACCGATGCGCAAGCCGAACCGCATCGCCGCGCCAGCATGTTGATCGTGCCGACGAATACGCCGGGGTTTAACCTGATTCGAGCGGTGCCAGTAATGGGTCATGTGGGCGGTGGCGGCCATTGTGAAATCGTCTACAAGGATTGCCGCGTCCCTGCGACCAATATGCTTGGGCGCGAAGGCGACGGCTTTGCGATTGCACAGGCACGCCTCGGACCCGGCCGCATCCATCATTGTATGCGCAATATTGGAGTAGCTGAGCGCGCCTTGGAATTGATGTGCAAACGGGCCAACAGCCGTTTCACCCACGGCAGCTATCTGGCCGACAAAGCCAACGTGCAACAATGGATCGCCGATTCTCGAATCGAGATCGATGCGACCCGGCTGCTGGTGATGAATGCGGCCTGGATGATCGATACGGTCGGCAAGCGCGCGGCACGCCAGGAAATCGCCGAGATTAAAGTGCTGGCGGCGAACATGGTGATGAATGTGCTCGATCGCGCAATCCAGTTACATGGCGCGATGGGCATGAGCGACGACATTCCGATTGCGCGCTTCTGGCGCGAGAATCGTTCGATGCGGATTGTCGATGGTCCCGACGAAGTCCATCGCATGACGATCGCTCGCCGCGAATGCCGCAAATGGAAGTAAGCCAGTAAGCCGTCGGCGTCTTGCAGCCCGCCCTGACGCGGCGCATGCCAGGTCGGTTAGAAAATGGTACACGAAGAAATTGAAGATAAAGACCAGCCTCTTCCCGAATACGGCGAGGTTCGCGACGAGGAGCAGCTCGACTGGCTGAAACTCGCCGCCTTTCTGCAGGCACATGAGGTGCCAGGTGCCGATCGCTCGCTTAAGGTTAAGCAATTTCATGGCGGGCACTCCAATCTCACTTATCTGCTTCGCTTCGGCGATGAGCAGGAATGGGTCGTCAGACGTCCGCCGTTCGGACCGTTGCCGGTGGGCGGACACGATATGGCGCGCGAATACCGCGTGCTGTCGCGGCTATGGGAGAGCTTTCCTGAGGCGCCGCGCGCAATTGTCTTCTCCGATGACCCGGCGATCATTGGAGCGCCTTTTTTTGTGATGGAACGGCGCCGGGGCTTCGTTATTCCCAATCGCCGGCCGCTGCCCCAGGGAATCGTCACCGATCCGGCTACCTTTCAGCGGATGTCAGAAGGATTCGTGGATGCACTCGCCGGCCTCCACAAGGTCGATTACGAGCTCATCGGGCTTGGCGGGCTGGGGCGTCCCGAGGGTTTTGTACGCCGGCAGATTGCTGGTTGGATGGATCGCTGGGAGAAGGCAAAGACGGCGGAAGTGCTGCTGATGAACAAGCTGGGTGCGTGGTTTCTCGATCACATACCACCGCCACAAAAACCGGTCCTGCTGCATAACGATTTCTACCTTCACAACGTCATGTTCGCGCCCGACAATTCGGGCCAGGTGGCCGGGGTGTTCGACTGGGAGATGTCGACGCTCGGCGATCCTATGGTCGATCTGGGAATCGCGCTCAATTACTGGCGGGAGGCGGTCGACGCCGCCGATCTCATCGAATTGAGTGAAGGTTACGCGCATACTGCGCGCCCCGGATTTTTCAAGCGCGACCAGTTGGTTGAGCGCTATGCGCAGCAGACTCGCCGCGACGTGAGTAACATCGATTTCTACTGGGCGTGGGCGCTCTGGAAAACTGCGACCGTGGTACAACAGATTTACGTTCGGTTCGTGCGCGGACAGACCACCGATCCGCGTTTCGAGAGCATGGGCAGGCAGCCGCCGATTCTGGCTCGTACAGCGGCGGATATCGTTGCGAAGTTGGGTTTCGTGGAGTAACCAGAAGAAACTGAGTGGACGAGCGCCCTCCGCGAGTGCGCCGAGGTAGCGGCACGCGCGCTCTTGTCTCGCGCTCCGCTCCGGGTGCTTGCAGGATGGTTTTTTTGCGGATCTTTGCGCTAGATTGAATGACTGAAACGGAGGGACGGGCATGATAACAGCCCGGCCCCGGGAGGATTGTGGGCCTTGCACGCCATTAATTACGAGTCACCCAAAACAGTTGACGAAGCCGTGAAATTGCTGGCTGCGCATGGCGAGCAGGCGCGGCCATTGTGCGGCGGTACGGACTTGATTATCCAACTTCGCGCCGGTGTGCGCCGCCCCGAATATGTAGTCGATATTAAGAATATTCGGGAGATGCGCCGCATCGAATTCTCAATGCAGCATGGCTTGCGGCTGGGTGCGGCCGTGCCCTGTGTCGAGATTTACGAAAATGGTGACATGCGCAAGTATTACCCCGGCTTGACCGAAGCTGCGCATCTCATCGGTTCGCTCCAGATCCAAAGCCGTGCTTCGGTGGGCGGCAATCTTTGCAACGGCTCGCCGGCGGCGGATACCACTCCGGCCCTGATTGCACTAGGGGCGAAATGCCGGGTAGTGGGGCCGGGTGGCGAACGGCTGGTTGCGGTCGAGGATTTTTGCACGGCGCCCGGACGCACCGTACTCCAAGCGGGCGAACTGCTGGTTGAATTTCAGATTCCGTCGCCCGCGCGTAATTCGAGCGATGCCTATCTGCGCTTTATCCCGCGCAACGAGATGGATATCGCGGTCGTTGGTGTAGGCGCCTCAGTCACCCTTGACCTGAGCGACGAACGCATCAGTGAAGCACGCATCGGCCTCGCGGCCGTCGGGCCCACCCCAATCTTCGCCCGCGAAGCTTCGCAAGCGCTCGCCGGCAAGCGGATCAGTGACGAGACCGTCGAACGGGCGGCACAGTTCGCGATCGCCGCGGCCTCCCCGATCGATGACATGCGCGGCACTGCTGAGTTCCGCCGCCATATCACTGGCGTGCTGACGCGGCGCACTGTGGCAAAAGCGATCGAGCGGGCGCGCTCCACCCAAACCAGCCGCTGAGCTGGATGACAATAACGAATATTTTCGAGAAGCTTTAAAAGAGTTGAACCGGCGATCAAAATGGCAAAGAAAGTAGTAGTCGAAGCAACTATCAATGGCGAGCAGACCGAGTTTCTATGCGAACCGCGCCAGAGCCTGCTTGAAGCTTTGCGCGACGTGCTGGAACTTACCGGCAGTAAAGAGGGTTGCCTGACCGGGGACTGCGGCGCTTGCACTGTAATCGTTGACGGCCGCCCGCTTTGCTCCTGTCTGATGCTGAGCGTCGAGGCACAGGGCAAGACCATCCAGACCATTGAGGGCATGGCCCAGCCAGACGGCCTGCACGTTCTGCAACAGAAGTTTCTGGAGCATGCCAGTCTCCAATGCGGAATCTGCACCCCGGGCTTCCTGATGTCAGCCAAGGCCTTGCTCGACCACAATCCCAAGCCGACCGAGGGCGAGATTCGCTATGCACTGGCCGGGAATCTTTGCCGCTGCACTGGCTATGACAAAATAGTAAGAGCGGTGACAGATGCGGCGCAGACGCTTGCCTCCGGCACCCGCAAAGGACGTGAGGGGCGGCTCGGCAGCGGTCCCTCGGCCTCGGAACAGACTGATCAGTTCCTCCAGGAACAGGAGGTCAAGTAGATGGCAGCTTCAGCGAATGGTCAGGGCTACCGGGTGATCGGCACGCGTCCGGTCCGCCACGATGGCGTCGACAAGGTGACGGGCCGCGCTAAGTACGGCGCGGATTACAGTTTTCCCGGCATGCTCTATGGCAAGGTCCTGCGCAGCCCTTACGCTCACGCGAATATCAAATCGATCAAGATTGATAAGGCCGCGGCCTTGCCCGGGGTCAAGGCGGTCGTCACCGCGGGCGACCTGCCCGCATTGGCGGACAAGATGGAACAGGCGGGAGAGATGGCTATCAATATGAGCCAGCTCTCTGCCAATATCCTTGCACGCGGCAAGGTCCTATACGATGGCCACGCCGTGGCAGCCGTTGCCGCCACCAGCCCACATATCGCCGACGAAGCGCTGCGGCTCATCGAGGTCGATTATGAAGTCCTGCCGCCGGTGATGTCGGTCGAGGACGCGATGAAACCGGGTGCGGTAATCTTGCTCCCCGGACTGCGCAACAAGGAGGAAGGCCCCGACCAGCAGACCAATGTCGCGACCCATCTCCAATTCAAGCGCGGCGATATCAGCGAAGGATTTAAGGGTGCCGACCATGTGGTCGAGCGTGAGTTCAAGACCGCGATGGTCCATCAAGGTTATATCGAACCGCATAACGCCGTAGGCATTTACAATTCCGACGGCCACGCGACGATATACTGCTCGACCCAGGGCAGCTTCGTAGTGCGTTCATTGTCGGCCGCCGTGCTCGGGATCCCGGAGGGTAATATCAAAGTGGTGCCTGCGGAAATTGGGGGCGGCTTCGGTGGCAAAACCACGATCTATCTCGAACCGCTCTCGGTGTTGTTGTCCAGAAAGACCGGCCATCCCGTGAAGCTTACGATGACACGCGCCGAAGTCCTGCGTGCGAGTGGTCCGACTTCAGGCTCGACCATTCGATGCAAGATGGGCTGCACAAAGGACGGCAAGCTCGTCGCTGCCCAAATCTGGATGGCATATGAGGCGGGCGGATTTCCCGGCTCACCAGTAGGTGCTGGCGCGATGACGATTGTGGCGCCCTATAACATCCCCCACCTACTGGTCGACGCGTATGACGTGGTGGTAAATCGGCCGAAAACCGCGGCTTACCGGGCGCCCGGCGCTAGTAACGCAGCGATGGCGTCGGAGACGGTCATCGATGAGCTCGCTGACAAATGTGGCTTGGACCCATGCGACTTCCGCATCATGAATGGCGCCAAGGAAGGGACGCCGCAGACGGCTGGTCCTCCATATCGCAGAATCGGTTTTATCGAGACGGTCGAGGCCATTAAAAATAGCCCCCATTACAAGTCGAAACTGGAGGGGCCCAATCGCGGACGCGGTGTCGCTTCCGGATTCTGGTTTAATGTTGGTCTGCAGTCGTCGGCCATGGTCAATATCCATACCGACGGAACGGCCAGCCTGGTAATCGGTTCGGTTGATATCGGCGGCACGCGCGCCGCTCAGGCGATGATCGCAGCGGAGGTGCTAGGGCTCGATGCTAACGACGTGCGGCCATTTGTCGCTGACACGGATTCAATCGGACACACCGACGTGACCGGTGGCAGCCGTACGGCCTTTGCCACCGGATGGGCGACCTATGAAGCGGCGCAGGATGCAGTGCGTCAGCTCAAGGAACGTGCAGCCAGGTTGTGGGAGAAGAAGCCCGAAGAGGTCGCATTCAGCAACGGGCAGTTCACCGCGCAAGGCGATGGTGTCAAGCCGATGACGGTCAAGGAATTGGCCGGGCGTCTGGCCCGGACCGGCGGGCCGATCTCAGGCCGCGCCACGGTTAACGCGCGGGGCGTTGGCCCGGCCTTCGCTGCCGCGCTGATCGACGTGGAAGTCGATCCCCAGACTGGTAAGGTTGAAATCCTGCGCGCCACCGTGGCGCAGGACGTCGGCAAGGCAATTCATCCGAGCTACGTCGAGGGTCAGATGCAGGGTGGCACAGCGCAGGGAATCGGCTGGGCCCTAAACGAGGAGTACTTTTACGACGATAAGGGAATTTTGCGCAACAGCGGCCTGCTTGATTACCGGATGCCGACTTGCCTTGACCTCCCGCTAATCGAGACCTGCATCGTTGAAGTGCCGACTCCGGGTCATCCGCTCGGTATCCGGGGCGTAGGCGAGGTTTCGATTGTGCCGCCCCCGGCCGCGGTTGCCAATGCGATCGCCGATGCGGTTGGCGTGCGAATGACTGAACTGCCGATGTCACCTCCGCGGCTGCTCAAGGCTATGCTGAACAAACGTGGCGGAGTGGAGGCTCAGGCCGCAGCAGCCGGCCGCTAGCAGGTTGGGAGAAAAAGCTTGCTAATGGTGTTTGCTGAAAGTTTGGCCTCAACCCGTTGCATAAGGACTTTTGCAACGGCCGGCTCTGCCAACGACGAGTAATCCAACCGGGCCGGGGCTTAGCGCCCGGCCCGTCTCCAATTATGGCTACTGTTGTTATCCCGGCTCAACTTCGCAAACTGACCGGCGGCAAAGACCGTGTAGAGGCCAGCGGCCGCAACATCGGACGTTTGATCGAAGACCTCGATCGCCAATTCCCCGGCTTTCGCGAACAATTGCTTCAAGACGGCGACGTAAAACCGTCAATCGCGGTATCGATCGATGGGGAGATGGGCACTGGCGGGGTCCTTGAACCGGTCGGCGAAGATAGCGAGGTCTTTTTTCTGCCCGCACTCGGCGGCGGCTGAAACGAGAGGAGACCAGAGACAAACGAGTGAGGAGAGGAGCCTTCCTGCGTCCTTCTCCCCCTCAGTTCCCCTCACCCTCTCATCCCTTAAGAGGTGCTTTGATGGCAGATTCCAACGATTCCAGGAATGGCGCTTTCAGAGTTATCGGAACTCGTCCTGTCCGCCATGACGGGCTGGAGAAAGTAACCGGCCGCGCGTTGTATGGCGCGGATTATTCGATGCCCGGGATGCTTCACGGCAAAGTACTGCGCAGCCCGCATGCCCATGCGTTCATCAAATCGATCAACGTCGACAAAGCGCTCAGGCATCCCGGCGTTTACGCCGTCATCACAGGCGCTGACTTCCCCGAAGTTAAAGGCGTGATGGCGCAGGTTGGCGAGCTCGTCGTCAACACCCATTACCTGTCGCTCAACGTCATGGCGCGTGACAAAGTTCTCTACGACGGTCATCCAGTCGCCGCCGTTGCAGCTACGAGCAAGCACGTTGCTGAGGAAGCACTCGAGCTGATCGACGTAGTGTATAAGGAGTTGCCGGCGGTGATGACCGCTGAGGAAGCGATGAAGCCGGACGCGCCTATTCTGCTGCCCGAACTGCGCAGCAGGTTCATCGCGCATCGCACGGATCCCGGTTCGCCTGAAGGCCCCGACCGTCCGAGCAACATTGCCGCTCATATCCAGTTTCAACGCGGAGACTTGGGAGCAGGTTTCAGAGCAGCCGATATTGTGGTCGAGCGTGAGTACACCACTGCCACCGTGCATCAGGGATACATCGAGCCGCAAAATGCGCTTGCGGTGTACAGCGCCGACGACCACGTCACCATCTATTGTTCGACCCAGGGATCATTCAACGTGCGCACCTTGACTGCCAGTATGTTGGGACTTTCCGAGGGCATGATTCGAGTGGTGCCGGCTGAGATCGGCGGTGGTTTTGGCGGCAAGACCACCATCTATCTCGAACCCCTGGCGGTGATGTTGTCAAAGAAGTCAGGGCGGCCGGTCAAACTCACCATGTCCCGCGGAGAGGTCTTGCGTGCGACCGGCCCCACTTCGGGAACCAAGATGCGGGCCAAGATGGGGGCTTCGCGTGATGGCAGAATCACTGCGGCGGAGGTTTGGATGGCGTATGAGGCGGGTGCGTTTCCGGGCTCCCCGTTTGCGCCGGGCGCCATGACTACACTTGGTTCTTATAATATCGAGAACCTCAAGATCGATTCGTTCGACGTGGTCGTTAATCGCCCCAAGGTGGCCGCCTATCGAGCGCCCGGCTCGCCGGCTTCGGCCTTCGCCTGTGAAACAGTTCTCGATGAGTTGGCGGAAAAATGTGGAATCGATCCATTAGAGCTGCGTCTTCGCAACGCATCGCATGAAGGGACACCGCAACCGGCCGGGCCCCCATTCAAGAAAATCGGCTACGTCGAGACGGTCGTGGCAGTTAAGAACAGCACGCACTACCGTTCCCAGTTGACCGGCAAGTATCGTGGGCGTGGCGTTGCTTCGGGCTTCTGGTTCAACGGCGGCCTACAGTCTTCCGCAACCGTCAATATCCATACCGACGGCACGGTGAGTGTGGTGACCGGCTCGGTCGACATTGGCGGCTCGCGGGCGGCGATGGCGATGGTTGCGGCCGAGGTACTCGGACTGGACGCGGGCGATGTCCGTCCACTTGTTGCCGACACCGACGTGAGCGGTCACACTGACGTGACCGGCGGCAGCCGGATCGCTCTCGCTACCGGGCTCGCAGTCTATGATGCAGCGCATGATGCGGTGCGCCAACTGAAGGAACGCGTTGCGAAGCTTTGGGAAAAGCAGCCTGACGAAATCGATTTTATAGAGGGACTTTTCAAAGCCCGTGCCGATGGCACCGCGCCGATGCCACTCAAGCTGCTCGCGTCGCGTCTGGCGAGAACTGGCGGACCGGTCACTGGCCGGGCCACCGTCAATGCAGGAGCAGTCGGTGCAGTGGGCAACGCCTTCGCCACGGTTTGTGTAGACGTCGAAGTTGATCCTGATACAGGCAAGGTCCAGATCCTGCGCGCAACGATCGCGCAGGACGTCGGCCGTGCAATTCATCCGAGCTACGTAGAAGGGCAGATGCAGGGCGGCTTCGCACAAGGCATTGGATGGGCTCTGAACGAGGAATACGTCTATGATAGCCGCGGCGTTTTGCGCAATGCTGGCCTGCTTGATTACCGCATGCCGACCTGTCTGGATCTGCCGCTGATCGACGCAATAGTAGTCGAAGTGCCGAATCCTAATCATCCGCTAGGTGTGCGCGGCGTCGGTGAAGTGTCGATCGTTCCACCCATGGCTGCTGTGGCAAATGCTATCTATCGCGCTGTGGGAGTCCGAATGACCGAATTACCAATCTCGCCTCCTCGTCTCCTGAAGGCGTTATTGCGAAAACATGGCGATTCGTCGGAGACGCAGGCTGCCGCTGCCGACTGAGGAAAAGGGCAGACGGTGTGGGATGGTTTACCAGATGTAAGTATCTTATCCAGTCCTATAGCTGCAAAGCGATGTGTGCGCCAGATTTGGTGCAATTCCATCTCATTGGCTATTGCAAGTCGCTAAAGATTGTTTATAATAACAATTCGCTAGCTGGGGTTTGCCCCCCCTTT
>Ga0073928_10002062_pt1 | contig 36151 bp, 34 predicted proteins | sample PaiPotPPA55metaG_FD_76969 | JGI IMG/M metagenome (GOLD analysis project Ga0073928, IMG submission 76969) | Iron sulfur acid spring bacterial and archeal communities from Banff, Canada, to study Microbial Dark Matter (Phase II) - Paint Pots PPA... ... | reverse complement strand
GGAAACATCTGGTTTGCATTTTCCAACAAGGTCGTCGAGTGGGACGGATCCACCTACCGCACATTCATCCGCGACGCGCGCGATGTGTCGGAAACGACGATGTCGATTCGGGGCGAGCGTGTGTGGCTGGGAGGACCCGGTGGGGTTCAGCTATTTACGCGGGGCCACTTCCACACGATTCGGTGGGCAGATCCGGAGATGCCTGGCCGGGTGTCCGGCCTGGTCGAGAGTGAAACTGGCGATCTTTGGCTGAATGGTTTCTCAGGCATCACCCATGTCCCCGCCGCCGACTTGAAGAAGTGGCTCCGCGACCCCGATTTCGCTGTTTCGGCCGAGCGCTTCGATGAACGGGATGGTCTACGGGGTCTTTCTGGAGAAAAACTCCCCGAGCCATCAGTTGTCGAAGCATCCGACGGTCGCCTGTGGTTTGCGACCACCAAAGGTATCGCGTGGCTGAACCCGGCGGCCTTAGCACAAAATCGGAACCGCTTGGCGCCGACGGTGGTAATTTCCGCGGTTATCTCGAACTCGAAAAGCTATGCCGCTTCAAAGAAACTTATTCTTCCGGCACTAATTGAGAATCTGGAAATTGACTACACAGCCCTGAGCCTGGCCATCCCCGAGCGTGTACAGTTTCGCTACAAGCTGGATGGCGTCGATAGCGGATGGCAAAATGCCGGTGCCCGTCGCCAGGCATATTACACAAAGCTCCACCCGGGAGCGTACAAGTTCCGCGTTATTGCCAGCAATAACGACGGCGTTTGGAACGACGCGGGTGCAACGCTGAATTTTAATGTGTCACCAGCCTGGTTCCAAGCGACCTGGTTCCGGCTGCTCTGCGTTTTTTGCGCTATCGTTCTGCTGTCGCTGCTTTATAGGTTTCGGGTCCGGCAGGTTACGGCCGGGATTAATGCTCGCTTCAATGAGCGCCTGGCCGAGCGCACTCGTATCGCGCAGGAACTGCACGATACTTTATTGCAGGGCTTTCTGAGCGCTTCCATGCAGATTCACGTCGCGACCGACCTCTTGCCCGAGAATTCTCCGGCAAAGCCAACCTTAACGCGAGCGCTTCAATTGATGGGCCAGGTGATCGAAGAAGGCAGGAATGCTGTTCGGGGACTTCGTGCATCTCGCACGATGTCTCTGGATTTGGAACAGGCCTTCGCCGGAATTCAGGAGGAGCTTGGCCCAGAAAACACGGACGGGCCGCGCGGCACATACTGTGTCATTGTGGAAGGCCGGAAAAGACCCCTTCGTCCACTGATTCGCGATGAAGTCTATCGGATTGGCCGGGAGGCGTTGACCAACGCTTTTCGTCACGCCCGGGCAAGCAAAATCGAGCTAGAACTGAAGTACGCGCCTGATCGCCTTCGCCTGTCGGTGCGCGACAACGGCCGCGGAATGGATTCCGGCATACTACGAACAGGCCAGGATGGGCACTGGGGCATCACTGGAATGAGAGAGCGAGCAGATCGCATTGGAGCGCGGCTCCAGATCTTCAGCAACGCCTCGGCGGGAACCGAAGTTGAACTCTCGGTTCCAGGCCGCGTTGCGTTTGAGCAGCCACCGGATGGCGTGCTTCAGCGGCTCCGAAAAAACTGGCGGTTAAAAGCGGATGCTGGACAATCGCGGGTTCAGAATGAGAGAGGGATATGACCGAACCAGTCCGGATCCGTATTCTCAGCGTCGACGACCACCCGCTTCTGCGGGAGGGGATTGCTACCATCATCAACAGCCAGCCGGATATGGTGCTGGTCGCGCAAGCCATAAACGGTACCGAGGCGATCCAATACCATCGGGAACACCGGCCGGATGTGACCCTCATGGATTTAAGACTTCCGGATCTAAGCGGAATCGACGCCATGATCGCTATTCGCGCCGAATCTCCGGAAGCCCGTATCGTCATGTTGACCACTTTTGAAGGTGACGTTGAGATTCACCGGGCTCTGGAAGCGGGAGCTCGAGGCTATCTTCTGAAAAACATGCCGCCCAGCGAGTTGGTGCAGGTGATTCGACAAGTGCATGGCGGCAAGAAACGGGTTCCTCCCGAAGTAGTGTCGCATTTAGCCGAACACATGAGCGACGAAGCACTCACCCCCCGGGAAATCGAGGTGCTCCGGCAAATCGCTGGCGGGAATCGCAACCGAGATATCGGCGATAATTTGTCTATTTCCGAAGAAACAGTTAAAGTTCACATCAAGCACATCATGGACAAGTTGGGAGCCCGGGACCGTACTCAGGCCGTCGCGATCGCGGTGCGGCGGGGCATCATCCAGTTGTAGGTCCCCTGATAGTGGTATGTAAAGATTCCAAGAGCGGGGGATTTACCTCGCTGAAACAATCGGTATTCTACGGTAGGCCTGTTTCGTGTGGGCCTCTGGGGAGTCCTGATGCAACAGCTTTTTTTCGCATTTCCCGGCGGATGGCCGGGCGCCGGTCTGCTGCTGGTACGGGTTGTAATCGGGTTGGCGATTCTGGTTCAGGGCGGCTACTATGTCGGTGAGCCGGATGCTCCACTCGGGGCTTGGGCGGTTGGTTTGGCTGCGATTTTGGCCGGCTGCCTGCTGTTGATCGGCTTCCTGACGCCCTTGGCCGGCAGCTTTGTAGCACTGGGCGCTCTCGGAATCTGGCTCTCCCTAATCCCGCCATGTGCGCCAACGCTGTTCGATTCAGGAACCGCAGCCGTCTTTGGGCTGACGATCCTTTGGGCCATTGTGACCGTCGGGCCGGGCGCATTTTCTGTGGACGCTCGCATGTTCGGACGCCGCGAAATTATCTTCCCTCCATTGGTGCCCCGATCGTCAGAAGGACTCCAGCTCCAGATACCGAAACCACGGCAGTAGGAAAAGTTGATCCTATTCCGTTATGTTATTCCCGCTCCCAAGGTTCAGACTCTTAGTCAGAAGGTCTTAATCGAAGGAGCATCTCATGACCAAACTCAAAACAAAGGGGTTCTGGGCCGCCCTCATTTTGTTCTTCTACAGTCCCTGTCGCTGGCACAGCAGGATTTGCCGGACGTCCCAAATCAGCCTGGCATTACGCTGGCGGGCTATTCTGATGGTTCCCAGGTTGAAAGCAGGCGGCTTCATGGCCTGATTCCCAATTACCGCACGTCTCCAAGCCCCCAGAATTACGAGCCCCTCACCAGTTGCGAGAAGTTCAAGATAGCGTCCGAGGATGCATTCGATCGGGACACCATCGGCCTCGCCGCTGTGTTCGGCGCCCAACTGGCCAAAACCAATCGATCATTTGGACAAGTTGGAGCGGGATTTTGGCAGGTACGGCAGTCCCGCTCGCGGACTTCGCCACTGGGGATTACATGACGGAGGCCATTTTCCTCGATCAGGATCCCCGTTATTTCCGGCGGGATGCAACTCAGCTACTCGGAAATTGTTGGAAATTCTGTAGCAGTGACGATTTCGAACGCCTACTATGCGAACAACCGGCTGTCGATGCCACGTCCAGGTTCGGCACGCAGATCGGTGTCGATATGGCCGCCACTGTCCTGAAAGAGTTCTGGCCCGACCTGCAGCGGAAGTGCGGGCGAGAGAATGGCTGGAACATGGCGGCAAAATGAATACCCTCACGCAATGTTCCCGCCGAAAAGGGCGCCGTACGCCTATCCCGAAAGTGAGGCGCAATTACCACTATCGCGGTATCTCGCCCCCCACCGGCAGCGGTAGCCAAGAAACATTCGATCTCGGGATGTTTATTTCCCTGGTCACGCGTAATGTAGAAGCACAAGGTCCTGGTATGGCAAAACGCTGGGGCCTAAGGAGATTTGAGTATGGCAACCGTGGTCAATATGATAGCTAGCGCACCGTTGAACTCGGTAAGGCGCGAAAGCGAAATGATCGGCTCAAGCTTCGGACTCCGGCGGGTCCGGAACCTGGTCAAGATGGTCGCTCCAACGGATTCCGCTGTGCTCATCCAGGGCGAGACTGGTACTGGAAAGGAGCTCATTGCCAGGTCCGTTCACGAGGAGAGTCGGCGGAGTTCCGGTCCATTCGTAAAACTGAACTGCGCCGCGATGCCCGCCGGTCTGGTCGAAAGCGAGCTGTTCGGGCACGAACGCGGAGCTTACACCGGAGCCCTGACTCAGACCACCGGCCGCTTCCAACTAGCCGACCGAGGAACGCTGTTCCTGGATGAGATTGGCGACCTGCCGCTGGAACTCCAACCCAAGCTCTTACGAGTTCTCCAGGAGCAGGAGTTTGAGAGGCTCGGCAGCACTCGCACAATTCGAGTTAACGTTCGCGTGGTCGCAGCCAGTAACCAAAATTTAGGGCAAATGGTGCTGGGGCGGCGCTTCAGGGCCGACCTGTTTTACCGACTCAATGTCTTCCCAATCGCGCTTCCACCGTTGAGAGAACGTCCGGAAGATATTCCGCTCCTGGTGCGGCACTTCGTGAACAAGTTTGCAACGCGAATGAACAAGGAGTTCAGCTATATCCCGGACGAAGCAATGGAGCCCTTGCAACAGCACGACTGGCCAGGGAATATCCGTGAGTTGCAGAACTATATTGAGCGGGCCATGATTCTGTCCCCAGGGTCGGAGTTGCGCCTCCCTTCACATGAACTAAAAAGCGTAGTAAGAAGCGACACGCCATCTATAGACCGGACCCTGGCTGAAGCTGAGCGCGATCATATCATGCAGGTCCTGCGGGAGGTTGGGTGGGTGGTGGGCGGCAGCGATGGCGCCGCAGCGCGCCTGGGTATGGCCAGAACGACTCTGATCTATCGGATGCAGAAGCTGGGGATTGTCCACGCAAGGGCTGCGGCGGCTGGTGTTTCATAGGATCTTATATGCAAGAGAAATCGGAAATCGAACTGATCGCGCATGGCAAAAGTGGAAACGAGGCTGCGTTAGCGGAATTATTCGGCCGTCATTACGCCTCTTGCCTCCGGGTCGCCCGCGTTATTCTGCGTTCCAAAGATGATTCACAAGACGCCGTGCAAGCGGCATATCTCCTGGCCTTCCGGCACCTCCGCCGGTTTCGCGGAGACGCACGTTTCAAGACTTGGATCACCCGTATTGTTGTGAATTGCTGTCTCATGCAGCTTCGTGAAGCCAGGCGTCGAGCCTCCTGGGTTCAGTTGGAGGATCTCCATGGCGGGCAAGGGCCGGACGCTCTTGCTTCTCGATCTCCTTCCCCCGAAACGGTCACCTGGTCCCGGGAGATCGCCTCAGCCCTCTCGGAAGCATTCGCCAGACTTCCGAAGAATCTAAGCGAAACGTACGATCTCTACGCAACTTCAAACTTATCCTTAAAAGAAGTGGCAGCGCAGCTGGGGCTTACTTTGCCGGCCACGAAGACCAGGGTGTCTCGCGCCAGAGCCGGGATGCGACGCCATCTGGAGACAATTTGGTCAGGCTCTCGTTAACACGGGTCGCGTGTGAGGCGGAGATGATCAGCTCAAAATACTGACGCCTTCGGCTCTAGCCACATGAACCTCCGAAGTTAATCCAACAAAAAGGCCGTGTTCCACGACGCCAACCACATGATCGATTTCCCGAGCCAACGACTCGGCTGAGTCGATCGCCTCGAAGGCGCAATCAACAATATAGTTGCCGCCATCGGTCCGATAGGGGGCGCCATCTGGATCTCGCCGGAGGACCGGCTTGGCGCCGAGGGTTGAAAGGCGTTGCGCTGTCACTTGCCAGCCGAACGGCACGATTTCTATCGGCACAGGGACTTTGAGGCCCAGACGGCTCACGAGCTTATCGCCGTGGACGATAATCACCAGCTTCTTACTTGCGCTGGCTATGATCTTCTCCCGTAAGAGTGCTCCACCCAGCCCCTTGATCAGATCCAGATTGTCCTGCTCGACTTCATCGGCTCCGTCAATCGTTATGTCCACATGAGGGTTGTCCTCAAGGTTGGAGAGCGGAATTCCCAGGGCTCCTGCCTGGGCAGCCGCGCGCTCTGAAGTTGGGATGCCCACGATGCGTAAGCCCTCTAGTACACGCCTCCCGAGAGCGTGCAGGGCGAACGCCGCAGTAGATCCCGATCCGAGACCTATGACCAAGCCGTCCCTAACTTGTGCGACCGCCGACTCAGCCGCCGCAATCTTCAATAGACTCTCGTCTCGACTCATGGCAAGAAACTACATCCTACGATGACACAAAGGCGGCTGATTGAACCCTGGCAAATACCTGGGTTGTGTTATCACGAACCACTCCGAAAATGTTACGGCGAATTCCTCCTATGTTAACCCTGGCATTCGGTGTTAACATCGGCGAGCTCGTGCAGCATGAACGCCCGGGCTTTCCTGGCAGTCCTATGCGGCCAGCTCGAGCGTACGTCGTTCCTGGATCTTATTACGTGGGTCCCAGGACACGGAATGGCGTCGGCCGCAGGAGCGGCATTCGTACTCACCGTGGATCGGCCACATCACTGAGTCATGAAAATGCCTGCACCACAGAGTTCCGAGTAAGTTGACCCAATCACGCTGACGACCATCCAGCTCAACCGTTCGCTCCATTTGTCCCACCTTTTTCCACTGCTTCTTTTCAGGGCAAACAAAGCATTTTGCTAGCCAAGAACGCACCGCCCACCCGCATCGTCATAACTCATGAGACACCAGCACGCTACATTTGGAATGGAAAGGTGCAATTTTCCCGAGGCGTGACGAAGACGCCGATTTGGTGTCAAATGCCGGACTATTGATGAAAGTTGCTCTCAAATGACAACTCCCGTCGACTCCGCATAATTCTGGTTGAGAATTTCCCAGAATGCTCCAACGCGGCGTCTGTGGAAACGGCCCGGAGGACCGTTCTGCAAAATCTCGGCCGAGAGAAAGGGAGCCGATCGCGACGCTATGCTCCTCCGCCGGGCAAACAGACTGGCCTTCCGCCGATTATTCCGCGGTCCATAACTCATCTACGGACCGACTTTCGGCAAATGCAGGCGGGCGCTTGGCATTTTGTGAACGCGGTGTCTGCCGTGTTCCATTGTATTTGCTTGTATTTGTAGATCGGGATGTGCGTCGCCTTTTTTGCCGGCCAACTGCTTTTTAGATTGCGTGAGACGAGGAATACCTCGACTCCGCGAACACAAGGATGGAGCAGCGATTGAATACCGGCAACGCCTTCCTGTGGGTGGACGAAGAAGCGGAACGGCTTCAAAGAGTCCGGGCGGGCGAGATTGTTGTCTCGCCCGTCGGTCCGCTGTATCCAAAGAGAGTGCCGGCCGGGCTGATTCACGATTGGGTCGAAGCGCCTTCATTCACGACGCTACACTCCCGGACGTGTTGCAAGTCGTGCGCAGTTATGGGCGGTACAAAGACCTATATCAGCCAACCGTGATCGAGTCCAGAGTGAAGGATGCTAGCGCCAAGAAAAGATCGTTTTTCGACGCTGCTCATACACAAGTCTACATTTCTGAAGACGGCCCTCGACGCCGATTACGAATCCAGGTACATTTCACGTAAACGATCGACGTTTATACAGCGTCTCCCGGGCGACTCGCACCCAGGACGTAGATGAGTACGGTTCTCCGGCCTGGCGCCTCTTGCAGGAGGACGAAGGCAAAGGCATCATTTGGCGGTTATTCAGCATCACGCGCTATGCTGAACGCTACGGTGGCGTCTATCTGGGACTAGAGGCGATTGGGTTGAGCCGCGACATTCCGGCTTCGATTTCTGGCGGAACCGATAGTCCGCCGCGTTTTCGCGAGCGTCGCTCTCGACATCTCTTGGCCAAACAGAAGAGGCAGTTCGCTTGAGCACCCAACTCGCCGGCGGCAAAACGGAGAGAAGCGACGGATCGAGTGCGGCGACTCGTGGCCTAAACGCAGTTCACTCATATCCTAGAGGTCTAGCCAATGGCGCCGACGTGGGCCCCGCTGCTGACTAACACGATCGGGTTAGTTCAACAGATACCCTTGGTGGTACTGGAAAACAACACCAGCTCGTGATGCACTTTCCGCTCCAATTACTTAAGCTCTCAGCAAGGAGGTCACCATGATATTGAGTGCATTCACCATGTTTCACGTCGTATTGAGCCTGATAGGAATCGGTTCGGGCTTTGTTGTTTTGTACGGCCTGCTCACTTCGAGGCGCCTCGATGACTGGACGATGGTCTTTCTTACGACAACCGTGGCCACCAGCGTTACCGGCTTCCTTTTCCCGGTTCATCATTTCCTACCATCACACGCAGTCGGCATCCTGTCGCTCATCGCATTGGCGATAGCGATCCTGGCGCGCTACCGTTTTCGACTCGCAGGCCGTTGGCGCCGCACCTATGTGATCACCGCCGTGATAGCGCTCTATTTCAACGTCTTTGTCCTGATAGTACAGCTTTTCATGAAGGTACCTTCGCTGAAGGAGATTGCCCCGACGCAGTCTGAGCCGCCATTCCAAATGGCTCAACTCGTTGCCCTGCTGTTGTTCGGCGTATTGGCCGTCCGTGCCGCGATGAAGTTCCATAGCGAGCCGCCTCGGACAGCATAATCGATGGGGCATTGAGTCGATTAGAATAGCCTAGTCATCAGATATTTCACGGCGCGCGCGACGCCGGAGAGTGAGGTGCACGTGTTGATACGACGACTTGTTACGTGGATTACAATTTGTCTGATTGCCGTAAGCTTGACGTTTGTCGTCGGCTGCTCGAAGAATACACAGGCAGCGAACCCTTCCGAACCGCTGGTTGTCGAAGTAATCCAAGTCGAGCAGAAGGACGTTCCGATTTACAGCGAATGGATTGGTACGCTGGACGGACTAGTAAATGCCGACATCAAAGCCCAGGTCTCCGGTTACCTGATGAAGCAGGGCTATACGGAAGGTTCCTTCGTTCAGCAGGGGCAGTTACTGTTTGAAATCGATCCGCGCCCCTTCCAAGCGGCACTCGAGCAGGCGGAGGGGCAACTCGCCCAAGCGAGCGGGCAGTTAGCGCAAGCGAAAGCACAACTCCCTCAGACCGAGGCCCAGCTTGCCGTGGCGGAGGCGAATCAAGTCAGGACGCAACTCGATGTAGACCGATACGTGCCGCTTGCAAGAGAGCAGGCTATTACCACGCAGGATCTCGACAACGCTACGCAGAACAACCTGGCCGCCAAGGCCCAGATACAGGCGGCGAGAGCTCAGATCGAAACGGCCCGGGCTCAGATTCAGGCGGCTAATGCTGCCGTTCAGGCAGCCACGGCTAACGTTGCAGCTGCGCGACTCAACCTCGGCTTCACCAGGCTGATTTCGCCCATTGATGGAGTCGCAGGAATCGCCCAGCAACAAGTGGGGGCTCTGGTTAACCCGGGCAGCGGACCGGTGACCACCGTTTCGACCGTGGATCCCGTCAAGGTCTATTTCACTGTCAGCGAACAGGAATACCTCGACTTTCACCGGCGCTACGCAACGCCGACCACCCTGGACGCAGCCAGAAAGGGGTTGCGGCTGGAGCTCATCTTGGCGGATGGGACCGTTTACTCACATATCGGCAGCTTTTATTTCGCGGATCGGGAGGTCAATCAGGGCACCGGTGCGATTCGCGTAGCAGGTTTGTTTCCGAACCCTGGAAACCTGCTGCGGCCTGGACAATATGGCCGGGTGCGTACATCCATCAGAACCAAGCAGAGCGCATTACTCGTCCCGCAGCGGGCAGTAACGGAGCTACAAGGCGCTTACCAGGTTGCAGTGGTTGACACCGAAAACAAGATCGCCATTCGGACCGTCACGCCCAGTGACAAGGTAGGCGCCCAGTGGATCATTGACGATGGATTGAAGCCGGGTGAACGCGTGGTGGCCGAGGGTGTGCAGAAAGTTCGGGCCGGAATGCCCGTGGTTCCCAAGTCCTACGCTGCGCCGGCTGAGACGATCGGAAAGTAACCGCCATGTCCAAATTTTTCATCAACCGTCCGATCGTGGCCATGGTGATCGCCATCCTGATGGTGATCGTTGGCGGAGTTAGCATCGTCAGCCTGCCCATCGCCCTTTTCCCACAAATCGCTCCGCCGGAGGTCCAGATACAAACCGTATACACGGGCGCGGACGCACAGACCATCGAGCAATCGGTGGCCACCCCTATCGAGCAGCAGATGAGCGGCGTCGACAACATGAACTACATGTACTCGCTGAACGCGACTGCCAAAGGCGAGATGCGAATGATCGTCGATTTCGACGTAAACACCCAGCCGAATATCGATCTGATCCTGGCGCAGAGCCGCGAAACGCTCGCCGCCTCACAGCTCCCGGCGGAGGTTAATGCCTTTGGCGTCACCGTGCAAAAGACGCTCTCAGCGCCGCTGATGCTGATCAGCCTGAATTCACCGCACGGCACCTACGACGCGAGGTTTTTGGCCAACTTCGCCTATATAAACCTCAATGACCAGCTCACGCGAGTGCCGGGTATTGGGAGCGTCCAGATCTTTGGCTCCGGCCAGTATGCGATGCGGCTCTGGGTCAAGCCGGATCAATTGGCCAAGCTGGGCATAACCGTGCCCGAGATTGTCAGCGCGCTCCAGACCCAAAACACGGTGAACCCGGCCGGTCAGGTTGGAAGCGAGCCGGCGCCCCAGGGCCAGGAGTACACGTACTCGGTGCGCGCGCGCGGACGCCGGACGTCGCCGGAAGACTTCGGGCAGATCGTAGTTCGCGAAACATCGGACGGCGGGATCGTGCGGGTGAAAGATGTCGCGCGAGTGGAGCTGGGGTCCCAGGATTACGCAAATATTGGCCGTTTTAACGGCAAACCCAGCGCCATAATTGCCGTATACCAGCTGCCCGGCTCCAACGCAGTTCAAGCGGCGGAGGGCGTCAACAAGCTGATGGCCGAAGCCAGGAAGCGCTTCCCGCAGGATATCGACTTCGCAATTCCACTCGACACCACCCATGCTGTCACCGAGGGAATGAAAGAAATCGTCCAAACCCTTGCGATCGCCATCCTGTTGGTGATAGTTGTGGTCTACATTTTTCTACAGGGCTGGCGCGCCACACTGATTCCTCTGCTGGCGGTGCCCGTCTCCCTGGTTGGCACCTTCGTCTTCTTTCCACTCTTCGGTTTTTCCATCAATACACTTTCTCTATTCGGACTGGTGCTAGCGATCGGCCTGGTTGTAGATGATGCGATCGTCGTGGTGGAGGCCGTCGAACGTCACATAGAGGATGGTCTCGCTCCCAAAGCCGCGGCATTCAAAGCGATGGAAGAGATCTCGGGACCCGTCATCGGCATCGCGTTGGTTCTTTCCGCGGTGTTCGTCCCAACAGCTTTCATTCCCGGCATCACCGGACGGCTCTACCAACAATTCGCGGTAACGATCGCAATTTCGGTCGTTCTTTCAGCGTTCAATGCGCTTACGCTGAGCCCCGCATTGGCAGCCCTCATGCTCAAGCCGAAAGTGGAAAGTCATGGGCTCCTGAGAAGGTTTTTCGATTGGTTCAACCGGGTTTTTGGACATGTCACCGAGACTTACGTGCGATGGTCGGGCGCGCTCATCCGCAAGAGCGCCATCGCGTTGGTTATGTTGGTCGTCTTTGGTATCGCGGCAGGATTCTTCGGAGGTAAACTTCCTAGCAGCTTCCTGCCCGATGAGGACCAAGGCTACTTCTATGTCAATCTCCAGCTTCCCAATGCTGCTTCGCTGCAGCGCACCGACGAGGTTGCGAAGAAGATGGAGAAGATTATGCTCCAAACGCCGGGCGTCGAGTACGCCACAACGGTAGTTGGGTTCAGCTTGCTAAGCCTGGTGCGGACCAGCTACAACGCATTCTTCTTCGTGACCTTAAAGGAGTGGAAAGACCGGAAGTCGCGGGAGGAACAATTTCAAGTCATCAAGCAGCGCCTGAACCGGGAACTCAGCAAGCTTCCGGAGGGAATCGCCTTCGATTTCTCGCCGCCGTCGATTCCCGGCGTGGGAACAGCGGGCGGATTTACATTCGTCCTCGAGGACCGGGCCGGCAAAGATGTAGATTTTTTGGCGTCTAACCTGAATACTTTCCTTACGGCTGCGCGCAAGCGGCCCGAGATCGCCAGCTTGAGCACGACTCTTATTCCGAGCGTACCCCAACAGTTTGTCGACGTTGACGAGGATAAAGTGCTCAAGCAGGGAGTGCCCATCAGCGATGTCTACAAGACTATCCAGGCTTTTATGGGCGGGCTCTTCGTGAACTATTTCAACCGCTTCGGCCGGCAATGGCAGGTTTACGTCGAGGCCGAAGGCGACTATCGGACCAGGGCCGAAAATGTCGGCCAGTTCTACGTGCGCAACAACAAGGGCGAGATGGTTCCTCTTTCGGCCCTGACGAAATTCGAGTCGCGTCTCGGCCCGGAATTCACAATGCGCTACAACATGTATCGATCCGCGCAGATCAACGGCGGCGCCGGGCCCGGCTACAGTTCCACGCAGGCGATGAAGGCGCTCGAAGATGTTTTCGACCAGACCATGCCGCGTGAAATGGGCTATGACTACTTGGGTATATCGTTCCAGGAGAAAAAGGCGCAAGAAGGCGTACCGCCTGGAGTGATCTTCGGATTCTCGCTGCTTTTCGTATTTCTAATCCTGGCTGCGTTGTATGAGAGCTGGTCGCTGCCCCTGAGTGTATTGCTCAGCACACCGGTCGCGGTATTCGGCGCCTTTGCGGTTCTGTGGTTGCGCCGCGCGGTGCTGGGAGCGTTCTTGCCGCCTTACCAGGTACAGATCGAAACCGACGTGTACTCGCAAATCGGTCTGGTCATGCTCATCGGACTCGCCGCCAAAAACGCCATCCTGATTGTCGAGTTCGCCAAGGATGAATTCGAGAAGGGGAAGAATCTGGTCGACGCCGCCCTCGAAGGAGCCCGACTCCGGTTGCGGCCGATTCTGATGACTTCGTTTGCTTTCATTCTCGGCTGCGTGCCGCTATGGACAGCCACCGGCGCCGGATCCGTTGCCCGCCAGATTATGGGTACTACCGTAATCGGGGGCATGCTGGCCGCCAGTGTGATCGGCATTTTCTTCATACCAGCCATTTTCTATGTGGTGGAGAGGGTTTCAGGCGCCGCCAAACAATCGCCGGTCATTGTGCCGCGACAAACCGCCCCGGCGGAGGGGGACTGACTTATGCGGACATCGCCCATCGCGGCGGCGTTGGCTGCGGTCTTACTCAGCGGATGTACTGTGGGACCGAACTATCACCGGCCGACGATCCAGACACCTACGACGTTTCGCGCGCCAACCCCAACGACCAGCGACCCTGCATCCCTGGCCGATCTCAAATGGTGGGAGGTCTTCAAGGATGAAAGGTTGCAGGAACTGGAGCGTACCGCGCTGGTGCAAAACTACGACTTGCGGGATGCGGCCGCTCGCGTCGAGGCCGCGCGCGCAAACCTGGGAATCACGCGTTCCAATCAATTTCCGAACCTGGACGCTGGAGCGGACATCACCACTACCCGATTCTCCCGGAACGGATCACTGCCTTTGCCTGCGACCATTGCGCCCTCGCAGAATCGCACCTTCGGGCAGGCCACGCTCAGCTTGCTTTCGTTCGAGCTGGACATCTGGGGCCGGTTGCGCCGCGCCACCGAGGCCGCCCGCGCTAGTCTGCTAGGCGCGGAAGAGAACCGCAAGGCCGTCATGATCACGCTGGTAAGCGCGGTGGCGGACGCTTACTTCAGCCTGCGGGAGTTGGACGACGAACTTGAGATTTCACAGCGGACGCTCGTCACGCGCCGGGAATCGTTGGACCTCACCCGGAATCGGCAAGCCGGAGGCGTCGCGACCTTGTTGGACCTTCGCCAGGGCGAGCAGCTCGTGTATACCGCGGCAGAGACTATCCCCACGCTGCAGCAACAGATCGAGCAGACCGAGAATCAGATCAGCCTACTGTTGGGGAAGAATCCGGGCGAGGTTTTGCGCGGACGGAGCCTTACCGAACAGGAGATGCCCCCCGAGGTACCCGCCGGTTTGCCTTCCGCTCTCCTGGAGCGCCGGCCGGACATTCGCGCGGCCGAGCAAAACCTGGTCGCCGCCAATGCCCAGATCGGCGTCGCGAAGGCAGCTTATTTCCCGCAGATCAGCTTGACCGGATTCCTGGGCGGACAGGGTACGCAACTTTCCAGCTTGTTCAGCGGACCGAGCGCCGTTTGGAATTTCACACCGCAGGTGACTCAGCCCATCTTCACAGCCGGCCGCCTCAAATCGAGTGTGAGGCTGCAGGAAGCATTACGTGACAGTGCGCTGATCCAATACGAAAAAACGATTCAAACCGCATTTACCGAGGTCTCAAATGCGCTGATTGCTCATCAACGGGTGAGGGAAAGTCGCGTACAACAGGAGTTGCTGGTGGCCGCCCTACAGGATCGAACCCGGCTCGCCTACCTGCGCTATCGCGGTGGCGTGGACCTGTTGCTGAATGCGCTCGATGCCGATCGAGACTTGTTTCAGGCCGAATTGACGCTCTCGCAGATCAGATTCAGCGAGCTGGATAGCGTCGTGCAACTCTACAAAGCTCTCGGCGGTGGCTGGCAGTAGCGTTGCCTGGCCCAATGATGAACAGCGAGCACGCCATGCGGAAAAGGGATCGCCGAAAGATGTCTGTTGATTGATCTCATATTCACCAGCGTTGACGACGCAGCGTGGGCAATGCTGGATCAATGGCTTGAAAGCGGGCGCCCGGCCTCCGAAGCCAAGGCGCGAATCCAGCCGATGCTTGGCCAACCTGTCATTATGTTCGGAACACTTAAAGCTTCCGCATGTTCGCCAGCAAGCAGCCCGAATACATCAATGTCCAGATGTTAAACTGGCGTTCGGCGCTGCAAAGCTAAGCTCCCGAGGCCCGCAGGCTGCCGGGAACAAGTAGAGCCCCGCGTATTTTTGGAGACCCCTCGCAACAATAAGCTAAGCTGCCGGATGTTGGGCGCGAGTCCCCACCAAGCCGACGCTACAGTGCTAGACCGGCCGCGAAGATCTTACGGTGGCCTCATAGGTCTCGTAAAGACTCGCCAATGATGAGCAGCGCAGCCAGGAACAAAGCATGGGATTCCACGACCCATCGAACGTCCGCGAGGGTCGCACGCAGTGCCGACTCCAGCGCCGGCCGACGCATTCGGGCAGCTCGCGCAAACCGGAGATTCGCAGCTTCGCCGCTGGGAGGTGTGGCGTCGCCCCGCGGTGAGCCGAGGCTCACTGCTTCAACTCTGCGCTCGTTCCTGAAATCGACGGGGACTTCCGGGAATAGTCGAAATATTCGATGGTCATTTCAGTGGCGCCGAAGATGCGGACATCGGTAACGGAACGGTCTGACACCGGAAACCAAAATGGCCCACTCCTGTCGTAGTCGTGAATGAAGTGAACACTCTTGACCCAGAAAGAAGGCTTTTTCGCGGGCTCACCTTCTACCCGAACGATGGCGTATTCGTCAGCGTCCACGAAGATTCTGCCGCGGACGAGATACTTGTTCGGCGTCTTGGGCTCGATCGCGATCACGTAAGCCGGGCGGCCCCGAATGTCTTCCCGGCCTACGATTTCAAATGTGTAGTTTTCAGGGATGATGCGCGAACGTTCGCGAACATCTGGACGTGCGGCCTCACTTTCGGCTTCTAGCAGACGCGGGAAAACATGCTTCCGTGCAGCTCCCCAGCCGCTCTCGGAAAGAACGTCGAATTGCTTTGAGCCATCAGCTTGGCAGATCATGTGAACGAGCATTTCGGCTCGTTTATGATGATTCGAATTCTCCAGCACGTAGCGCCGGATCGCCTCATAGCCGTGGAGTGCTGCCTGCCGCTCGCTTTCGTTCGCGACCATCCTGTCTACCACCTGATCCGCAGTGGGAAGGGCCGGCTGAGAACCACTTTCCGCTATCACGATGGGAAGAACGAGAATTAGTGGGCTGTACATTAGTGCTAACTCGCGATCTGGATCAGCTCCGGTTTTTCTTCCGGCATCCGGCTTATGCCACTCAGGCTCAGGCGGAGTTCACGCTCGTAGTCAGCGATCCGAGCTTCGATCTGCCGCTCGGCATGCACCCGCTTGATGATGTCTTCGCGGTAGCGGCGCAGGAAGTAGTCAATGGTTTCCACGCGGATCCTTACAGAGCCGGTGGGCTTGTTCTCGTCGAGGTCTTTGAAAGAGAAATACGGCGTGTGCGACTTCTCGATGATGCCTTCGATTACGCCGTAAATAGGGGCATCGTGACCGCACTTGAAATTAGATATTTCCATCGCGACAAGATTGGGATGGCGCGCCGTGAACTTGGCCGCCCAGATTTTGTGATTGGTGCTCGCAGAGTAGCGCGTCTTCCATACATCGGCTATGTCCAGCGGATGCTGGATTACACCGGCGCGGACCTCATCGCCGAACAGCCGTTCCAGCAGGTCTTCATCGAGCGGTAGGGTGCTTTGCGAAAAGATTGGATACCCCAGCTTCTGGAACTCGTCCAAAATTTCGTGGTTCAGTCCGGGATCGTGATGATAGGGACGGCCTAGCATCACGATCCCGATGCGGTCCTCGCGTTCGAGTTGGTCGAGTACGTCGCGCGCCTTGCGCCGCATGCCTGTCTCATACTCTTCCAGCGCTTTGTACCCAACTTCAATAGCACGCTGGTTTTCGTCCGGCGACAGTCCCAGCAGAGGCTGGAAGGCGGTAAACATCTGGTGCGCGAACAGTTTTCGGTCCTGCAGATTAACAACCGGATTGACGTACTTTACGTGGTTTTCCGCAAAGACATCATTCTCTTTGGTGAAGGCTGCCTTAACGGTTTCCGGGCACGCCGTGACGGTTGGGCACGCGTTCGAACCGGTAAGATTGACCAGCGGCGTGTGGAGCACGTCCACCATCGGGAAGAAGATCAGGTCGAGTGGCTTCTTCGCTGCCTTGATGCTAAGCAGATTGTGGACATGCGCGATTCCGATTTTAGCCGGGAAACAGGGGTCGATGGCTCCGCGGCTCGCGCCTGCTCGATACAACTCCGGGCTGGTGTAATCGGAGTAAATGAGATTTTCGCCTTTGAGACCAAGACTTTCGAAGTACGCGTTGAACAGCGGCGCGTAGACGTACGCATTCAACACCCGAGGCATTCCAATGCGCAGGTCGGGTCGATTCTTCATCAGGGCTGCCCGCTCCTTGGTGGATTTCGTCCACGCGCGCGAAGGAATTGGATCGGCCACAATATCGGTCTTCTGCGAACGGAACGCTTCGTGCGCGGCCAAATCCACGAAGTTCGGGTACTGCTTCTTCGCCGCATCCAGCCCGGCCTTGATGTCCTTCATGTCCTCCATCTCTTCGACCGTGCCCTTCTCGCAGGTAGCGATGATCAGGCGTTGCTCGCCCATTTGCAATGGCACCTTGGATTTCGAAACCTTGGCGAGGGGGACAAAATTCTTGGAGGGCTCAGTCGTCCCGCCCGTGATGGTGAGGCTTGCGCCGGCGCCTCCAGTATTCACGTCAATGAATGTGCGCAAGCAATTGTTCTTGCAGAAGTAGCAGCGCGTGTTTTCGTTGCGGGTGGTGTGATACGTGATATTGCGGACCGCATCGAGGCCGATGAAGCTGGTACGCCGGCCGTTCCGGTAGATGCGCCCCGCCTCCACGGCCGCGCCTATTGCGCCGGACTCGCCGCAGTGCTCGTGCACGATGATCTCGGGCTTGCGGTCGCCCGAGCGAAAACTCGAGCGAATGAAGTCCACTTCAGCTTTGACCACGGCCATGTTGTTCTGCGTGCCGCCCTGCAACACGAAGCGCGATCCGAGAGCCGCCAGATTGGGAATGCTGGCCACATACAGGAAAATGTTCTTGGGTAGCACCGCGGCTAGACCGGCCAGAATCTCCTCCGCGCGCCAACCCTGGCGCTGGAAGTTCACGATGTCGGACTGCATGAAGACCGCGCAGCCGTACCCGAACACGGGCATGGCCGTGGCTGAGAACGCCAGGTCCGCATACTCTTCGACTTTCATGCCGAAACCCTCGGCCGTCGATTGCAGGAAGTACCCGTTACCGGCGGAACATTGCGTGTTGAGCTTGAAGTCTTTCACGCGACCATTCTTCAGAACGATCAACTTGATGTCCTGACCGCCGACATCCACGATGACGTGCGGGTCGTCGTAGAACTTCATGGCCGATTCCGTGTGCGCTACGGTCTCCACCAGCGCAACGTCGGCGTGCAGGACGTCTTTGAGAATGTCCTTGGCGTAACCGGTGGTGGCGACGCCGAGCACTTCCATCTTCGCGCCTTGAGACTCGACCTGAGCGCGCAGCTTCTCGAACATATCAATGGTGTCCTGGATGGGATTGCCATTCGAAAGCTGATAGGCCTTGCACAGGATGTCGCCATCTTCAGAGAGCAGCACGGCCTTGGTGGAAGTGGAGCCACCATCCACGCCCACAAAACCACCCACCGTGGTTCCGGATTGAAAAATGGCGGGAACAAATTTCTTGCGCCGGTAGGCCGACTTGAAAGAGTCTAACTCGTCTTTCGATTCGATGAGCGCCCCGCTTCCGGACGCAGCTTTCTCTTCGGTACGGCCGAAATCGATGTAATGGACCAACTTCGCAGAACCGCGGTAGCGGCCAACTTCATCTTCTTCGGTCTTGCCGAACTCGATGGCCCCGAGCGCGGCGAAATACTGCGCATTTTGGGGAACTTTGATCAACTCCCGCGGCGTCGCGCCTTCCGGAATCTCGACCTTGCGATCTTTCCACATACGCGGGATGTTGGCCTGCCACGCTTCCTGCATTCCTCGGATGAACGTGTTCGGCCCTCCCAGCAGCAAAACATGCGGCCGCAGCGTATGGCCGCGCGTAAGTACGCTCAGGTTTTGCAGAACAATGGCCTCAAACAGCGAAGCCATCAGCTCATCCGGCGGCGTGCCTTCCTTTTGGAGGCTGTTGACGTCTGTCTCAGCGAAGACGCCGCACTTGCCGGCTACTTTGTGCAGTTTGATTCCGTCGTAGCCTTGCATGCTGAGCTGCTCAGCAGGGATCTTGAGCTTGGCGTTGATCTTGTCAACCACCGCTCCCGTGCCACCCGCGCACTTATCGTTCATGGACGGGATCTTCTTCTTGCGCCCGCTCTCGGGATCGTCTTTGAAGACGATGATTTTAGCGTCCTGGCCGCCGAGTTCGATCACCGAGTAAACTTCCGGATGCATTTTCTCGACGGCCAGCGACACGGCGGTGACTTCCTGGACGAACTTCGCGCCCACCAGTTCGGCGAGCGTGCCTCCGCCCGAACCGGTCATGAATGCTCGCGAGTTTTCCGGAGTAACGCCAGCTTCCGTTTCTATGCGCTGGAGAAACTCCAAAACCTTCTCCGGTTGTTTCGTTTCATGCCGCTGATAGTCCTGCCAGACGATCTTGTCCGTCTGGCTCTCAGCGACAATAGCCTTCACCGTGGTCGAACCCACGTCAAGTCCGACCAGATAGCGTGTCTCCATGTCAGGCCACCTTCGGATCGGCCACCAGCGCTGTCGACCGCTTCCGCTTGCCCGTGCGCGAGTTCATCAAGTCGTTGACGTGCAGGACGAATTGCGCAGCCGTGCCAGCGATGCCTTCGCGATGCGGAACGTGGTAGAAGGGGCGCCGCAGCTCGCGATGATCGGCCACGAATTCCCGAATGTCGTTCAGCCTCTTGCCAGTGGATTGCAGTACGGTTTCGAACTCGGCCTTGGCCTTCGCTTTGGCCTCGCCGAGCGCCATCTGTACGCGGCTATGCGCGTTCACTTCGCCTTCTCCCGATGTTTCGATGGGCAGGAAGATCATGTCCTTGAATTTGTTGATAACTGCCGACTGAACGCCATCTGACTGCGACGACGGCATGCATCCGAACGGTTTGAGCGCCAGCACCATATGGCACTTGTGGTGAACGGTGTAGTACACGTTCTTGCCGACCTCGAGATGTCCCTCGCCGCCGCGCGCGAAGCGATGATAGAAGGGCTCAGCCAACCTAGCCAGTTCTCTTTGATCCACTAGCTTGTGAGCCAGCCCGCCGAGTTTCTCGCCCACCCGGTGATAGAAGTGCGCCCACATGAATTCCCCGATGGTGAATCCGAGAATCTTGCCTTCATAAGCCATCTCGCGCTTGAATTTTCGCTTGAAGTCATACCACGCAAGCCGCTCGTGATGCGCTTTGAATTCCTTGGTATTGAGCGCACGTGCCTTAGCCTGGCAAAGCAAGTACGCGACCCACGTGGCTACGGGCTCGACGATCACTTGCGCGCCCTCGCGCTCCAGGAATCGGAACATGTTGAAATTGCCGTCGCCTTCGGTGATCGAGGCCCAGAACTCACCAGTAATCTTCACCACCGGCTTTACCTTGGTTCGGTCTACTTCCACTTCGTCGATGCGCGCGCGGCAAGCTTCCAGGGCATCAAGGTATGGCTTGCCATACAGGTTCTCGTACACCTTGCCCCAGGAGTTCCAGAAACGCATGAACTTGTCGTGACTCTTGAGATAGCCCTTGGCCCAGTTCGGCGCGCTCTCAACGATCTCAAATGGCGGGCGTTCGCGTAGCGTGCGGGTCAAGGTTTCGCCGGCCTCCTCGAAGGCGCGGTCGGTCTCCCCGTGTTTCACTTCGAACGGGCGGACTTGGTAGATGATGTCGTTGAGGGTGTCGCCAACGTTCATGGCGTTGAGCATGCCCATGCCAAAGTCGACTGTGAACTTCAGCCCGGCTTCGCCCGAGGCGGCCTTGATGCCGTCGTTCTGCTGGAAAAGGAGCACGCGGAAACCGTTGAAGCCGGCATTCTCGAGCGCGAAGCGATACTCAGCTTCGTACATGCCGAAGCGGCACGGACCGCACGATCCAGCGGTGAAGAAGACGTAGTTATCGACAATGTCCTGCCGCGGCACGCCCTGTTTCTCGAGTCCCTGTAAGTACTGCACCAAGCAGCCGACTGTGAAATACGTCGGATTGCACTGGCCGTTATTTCCAAACTCCTTGCCGATCTGGAAGGCCGGCACATCCGGGACCGGGAGCGTTTCGCATTTGTACCCGCAGCCTTCGAATACCGCGCGGAACATGTTGTCGTGTTTCCAGGTGATCCCCCCGATAAGGATGGTGACTTTGCCCCGCTCGGCTGCGGTAAACGGTCGTTCCACCGGACGCTTGAATTGTTGCTGGATATTTACGAACCCGGCGGCAGATCGCAACCTGGCTCGCTCCGCGTCCACTCGTCTCTCGATTTCGTTCGCCGCGCCTTCCAAACGCTCCTGGACTACTTCTTGATCGGTTACTTCTGACATTTCTTCTCCCTTCCTGCTTAGTCGAAGTTGGTGGTTCCTTGGAACCGGTTGAGCGCCTGCCGCAACATCCACTTGATGACGCGAGCGTCGTTATAGCAGTACGCCAGGATATGGTTGAGGGTTGAGAAGCAGTGCGGCTGGCACGACTTCTTCATCTCTGTAAGCTGCTTCGTTTCAAACTTGTGGTTTTCTATGCTTCCCCAATCGTATGTGGCGTTGTACATGGGGAAACACGGCGCGAGCGTGCCGTCGGTTCGCACAATAAGGGAATTCCATCCAGCTCGGCAGTTCCATTCCTGGACCTTGCCGCGCATGAAGAGCCGCATCTCATCCAGGCGGCTGGCGGAGTTTACCATCTTGTATCCCGACCTCTTCTTCTCAACGAGCCAGTCCACCAACTCATCCACCTTGCCAAAGTCCTCCGGAGTAATGAACGTGAGGTTGTTCTCCATGTGCTTGAAATCGGGCTGGTCCATCATGGGCGATTCGTTGATGTGGTAGTCGGTAGCGATGCCGTGATCGTGCGCGATCTCAGTAAGTTCCCGGACGTCGTCCATGTTGTTGCGGCAGATGTTGATGTTAAAGAAGACGCTGTAGCCGTACTGGTATTGCTTCTTTACCAGGTAGTTGAAGTAGGAGCGCACCGGTGCCAGGGCTTTCGGCAGGCCGGGCTTTTCCTCCACCGCGTCCACGGCGAAATTGAATGTCGCGACGCCTGCGTCCGCCAGCCAGTCCGTTACCTGTGGACGAAGTAGGCGGGCATTTGTTGGCACATAAATCCAAAAGCCCTTCTTCGCCGCGTAATAGCAAACTTTGTGAGCGAATTGCGGGCGGAGAAGGGGCTCACCGCCCATAAGCGCAAGCACGCCAGCCCCCGTGTCGCGGAGCCAATCAATGGACCGCTTAGCGATCTCTTCAGTCATCCCCTTGACGCGATTGTCAAAGGCCCACCAATAATGGCAGTCCAGATTACATTTCCATTCCGTGAACAAGTAGGCGATGATCGGGTGGAAATTGCCAGGCAAAAGCCGAGATCTCAGCCAGGGCGCTGCCCACCCGCGGAAGGCGCGCCTGATGTGTTCCGCTGTGTAGTGCCGTTTCGGCGGAGGTATCGGCGGCCCTAAGCCGTCGTCGCCTAGCAACTCCGGGTGCTGGGGGAATACAGGATTGGGCAAGCTTGCTGGCTTGATTGCTGGAAGGACCGGCGTTCGTGAGCCAGGTTGCGTTAATAAGTTGTGTAACGGAACATCTAATCGAAAGTCTTCAGGCTGTCGCGTGTCAAGTGTTTTCGGGGTCATATTCTTCAACGGAACAATGATGCAAACTTTAGGTAAGGTCTGCTGTCGCTGCGCACCAATCGCGAATCGGGCATGCAGCCGATGAAACCAAGCGCCATTCTGGCCAATGCGGCAGCCATACTGACTGCAAGTTTAGATAACGAGGTTTCAGCTGAGGTTTCAGGAATCGAAAAGATTTTTGTTGAATTCCTGTCAGACGCGACTGAGTCGACTACTCAAATGACGAAGAGCGTGACTGACTTCTAAGACGCTAGTAAAGTAACTAGTTCAGATGCACTAGTAAAGTTACTTAGTCGTGGCCATGTATAACCGCGCCACCGGGAACTGGCGAGTTAGTAAGACGGTGCCAGACGCGATGATCATCTGCGATCAACTGATCTGCTTCGATTTGCCCGTCGGTGCCGGCAGCGTAGTTCGGGGAAAAGGGAGCAGGCAGCTTCGCCCAAGCCGCCTCAACAGGCCTCCTCAACAGGTGTGATGATGGCACTCAGCATCCACCTTGTCGCGTCGGGTGAAGAGCGTTGCGTCTCCACGCATGGAATCAAGCAGGAGCGTCTCATATGCCGGCGGAGCCGCTACTCACGTTTGGCTCTTGCCGGTCGCCAGGCACCGATTTGCCGCTGACCTCGCCAGGCCCATATTGTCCGCGCACGGTTCGTTTCGCCGCTTCGTCCACGGCCATTGGCCGAATCGACCTCAACACCTACACTTTTGTTCGCGCGCCGAATCAGCATCGAAGGCAATCGGCGAGTCGATGGTTGTCAAAGCCAAGAGTTGGAGTAAGTGATTTGCGACCATTTCAACGTGATCGATGTAGTTCCGGTTCCAGATCGGCTCAAACAAAGAGTTACCGAAGCGGAAGACCAAGATGTTCTGGACCGTCGCTTTCCCTAGGTGGTGATCGATTCGGTATACATTCTTCTCATCGAACGCTTTAGCGACTACCTCATTTAATTCGCGGGCCGACTTTAGAGATATCGCCGACGTGATAGTGCAGGCGATTCTGGAACTCGCGCCAGCTCTCGGTGAAGTTGCCAGCGTCGGTTGAGCTGGCGACTTTCTTTGGGCGTCTTTTCCCTTGCCACCCGTGGATCGCGATCGACTTTACTGCCTGGCGCTCACAACGTAGTTCTTGAAGTAGCTGGTGCTATCCGTTTTCGACCAGAGTCCGACCTTGCCTGCAACGGGCGGGCGGAGCACGGGATTGTTGGCCGGGAAAAGTTCTTGGTTCGGCGGCCCGTTCCTGCCGGCCTGTGGCTGGCTGCCGAGTGTGTATTCCAACGCTGGGGCGCCATCGAGCCATGCCTTGAAGCTTGCTCCGTCAACCGTCATCTTCAATTCATGCCAATCGCTGCGCTTCAGCATGAACGGTTTGGACCGGTCGCTGAACTTAATGTTCCGTCTTATACCGTTGTGAAACTCCCACAACGCTACGTTGTTTTCCGTGTCGTTGTAGCGGACCGCCAACCAGTCGCCGTTTTGCTTCACGTTGAAGAGAATGCCGGAACAGCGGTCCGAGTCACCGGCGACGGTCCTGAAGTTCATGCTGATGGCGCCGTCGGAGAAATTCTCGACGGTTTTGAGGATAGCAACTGGATAGTATGCGAACTGCTTGGCGTTGTCCATCAGCTCTTCGTTCGAGGTGCCATACAGCTTGCGCGCCGTTTGAAGTAGCAGCTTGGTGGGGTTATCCTTGCTCGCAACCCACGGTCGGCCATCGATCATGATCACTTTGTCACCGCCGTCCTGCGCGACGACCCATGTTCCGACGATCGGCTCGAACGTGATCGGCGCCTTGCCGACTTGTTCGCCGCTCAGATCGACCTTGATATCCGCCGCGCCGGCCAGCGCAGCCAGAAGAACCGCTGTAAAGAGAACAAGTCCGCCTTTAGGGACTGCCTTCATTGGAACCTCCTTCGTATTAATAGTCCAATAACTACGATCAGGCACGGCCAGAGAACATAGAATACGGTGCCGGCGCCCTTGGGCGGCACGGCCAGAGGCTGACCGCGAAAAATGTCCTCCTCGTTTTCGGGGGGCGGCGCGATGCCGGCGAGCGAGTAAATCGACTCCAGCACACCCTCGGCTGTAGTCACACGGCTCATCGTCCTGCGCCCACCCAGGTCGTACCAAATCTCGCCGTATCCTTGGCTCGTCTGTTCGAAAAGGCCGATCGACGTGCTGGATACATAATGCACTTGCAGTCTAGGCATAACGCGCCGCAGCTTCGATAGCGCATGATGCTCGAGGTCGACCCGGCGAGGATCCTCAGGCGCAAGATGCACCTCGATACGCAAGACCGTATGGATTTGGTGGAGCGCACTCTCGTCTGCCGCGGAGAACGAATTGCTTCGACCTTGGGATGTATCCCAGCTCGCATCGAGGAAAGTACACGCGAAGATACTGCCGATCGCGAGCACGCCGGTGCCCGCCGACTCGTACACACGGCGGCTCACATTCACACCCAGCCGCATCCAGACTGCCGCCAGCCCCAGGCCGGTCACTGTCAATACAAGCGCGATGAGCATGGTGTCCAGTCGCAGGAGACCATGCTGGAAATCGGCGACCATGGCGGCGGGCGTGTACCCGGAGGCGCGCTCCCACCAGCCACCCTGCACGGCACCAAAGAAGTTAATCACCCACGTGCCGACCGTGACGCTGAGCGTCAAAATCGCCGCCGTCGAGGGATGTTCGCTAACCGAGGACATGGCGGCGGCTAATCCAATCGTGAGACCCGCATTGAGCACATGGCCAATCGTGAGCGTGACCAACTCAGGCACGTAGACATTGCCACCGTAGCTTTTCCAGAGTAGGATGGCGCTCAGAGGCGGCAGCATGGCGACGAGCCAGCCTCCCAGGAGAACCAAAGCCTTGGCTGCGATGCGCACAAAGGAGGACATCCCTTGCTGGATTTCGAGCTTCAGTGCGCCGCTCTGCCGATCGCCGGCTACGAGACGAATCGCCACGAATGGCAGCAGGAATACGGCCGCTAGTTCGCAGGCGCTGAACGTCGGAGCCCAAACTCCGGTTAGGGGTGATAAAGCTTCGCCTACGCCCGCGGAGGTCCCGTTCAAGCCGCTCACCTCCGCATAAGTGCGGACAGCGCTGATGAAGGATACTCCCACTAGCGGTCCGATCCCGAACAGTAACACCCACCACGCCCTGGATACGATGAGCTCACGACATTCCTTGTCTACGAGCCACAAGAACGCGGCCCTAGGTGAGTGCAAGGAAAACCTCTTCAAGATCTCCGTTTGCTCTCGACAAATTTCGTGCCGCTGCCAGCGCCGCAAGTTCTTCAACCGTTCCTTCGCCACGCACGCGCCCACTGCTAAGCAGAACGAAGCGGTCGCAGAAGCGCGCGGCATCGCTGATTTGATGAATCGAGAGGAACAGCGTCCGCCCGCGGCCCGCGTGCAGTCGGAACACCGCCGCGATGTCGCGTGCCTGACGCAGGTCAAGGCCGTCGAAGGGCTCGTCGATGAGCAGCGCTGGTTGAGGCGTCAGTAGTCCGATGCCAAGGAGGACGCGCTTTCGCTGGCCTTTTGAAAGTGTCCCGACGGGTTGGTTTAGCAACTGCTGAAGATCGAGTTGTTCTGTCACTTCATCGCGAAGATGTGCTCGACCTCCCAGGAAACCGATCGCGAAATCAAGCGCCCATCGCACCGGCTGCGCGGGCCAGGGGGCGATCCCGTCGGGAACATAAAATAGCAGCGCGGGACGCTCGCGCGCTCCTACTACCTGGCCCCCTGCCCGTGTCTTGCCATTGTCAGACGGCAATACTCCGGCGAGGCACTCAAACAACGTGGACTTACCGGCCCCGTTAGGGCCTATCAGCCCCAACACCTCGCCCGCTCGTACTTGGAAACTTACGTTCGCCAAGGCAGCGATCCGGCCGAATCGTTTGGAAAGCCCTTCAACCTCAAACAGCATCGCTATAAGAGTATCCGCACCACTGCTGGCCGCGCAAACCCAAAGAGAGCACTGATTTTGTCTCCAGTCCAAACTGGCGAGGCTATTAACTAACTTTGTCGGTAGCATTCGCTGCGTGCCACGCCTGTATACCATTTCCCGGAGCGCAGCATCCTCGCCGCGAGACCTGCTATGATTCGGAGCCGGGTACAGAAGCTACGGGCCAACTTCGGTTTAGTCGGCCATCATCGAGCAAAAGTATTTCGCGAGTGCCGAGCAAGGCTGTTTTTTTTCTCAGATCAGATCGATACGGAAAACGTAGCCTCCCGATGGGCTGTTGAGTGGCGGAAAACCGGGATGCTGATAGGCGGGATTGTCGATCGACCATCCTGGATGCTCGCCGGCATCAACGCCATACAGCTGGCCGTTATAGACCGCGACATCGTGGATGTCACAGGAACCCGGCACGAATTCCACCACCTGGACGACTTGACCTGCCTTGACGTCATATTTGACGAGGCCAGGGATGTAACCCTCGTAGCCAGTTGTGCCTTCCTTTTGATGTCCCGTCACTTGCCAGATGAAGCCGCTGTCATAAGCGATGCCGTGCAGCCGTTCGGCGAGGCCTGGCACACGCGTCGTTGGGAAGATGTAATCGACCTCCCAAGTCTTGGGATCGATGCGGATCAGCGCTTCAAGGCGATTGGCATCTATCCAGATTTTGCCAACGTCAGCCTGCCACGTCATGCCGTGGGTGGCGCCGCCATCGTCCGGGGGCCCGAATGGAATCTGTCGATGGCTGATCTGTTTGCCGCTCATGTCGGTCTGGAATATCCCATTAATCGGCGGAGTGGGGTGCTCTATCTCCGACGCGCCATTGGCACCGCTCCAGACATAACCGTCGCCGAAACACATACCGCTGGTGTCCTTGCAGTTGGTCATCACCGTGTGCAGGAGCTTGCCTTTCCAGTCGATGAGCCAGGCAGCCTCCTGTTTGTTGTCATGGCGCTGTTCCTGAACCCAGAACCCTCTCTTCTGATCGTGGTCGATGTCGATTGCGTTGGGCCATCCGGGTGGCGTAAGGAACAGTTTAGTAGTCTTCGCCATCCGTTTCGGGATTTGCTTGCCGTGCGGGCCGGTCCCCGCGCGACGACCGAGCGCGTCGGTCCCCGGCTCCCGCGGCGCCGTCTCGGATGATTGAGCGAACGCCGACCTGGCACCGACGCTCGCGCTCAGGCCAATACCGGCGCCAAGCAACTCTCTTCTTCCTATTAGATTCCTCATTGGCGTTCTCCTTCTCTGACGAGAATTGTTGTCGAATGCCAAGCGGTCCGAGTGTGACCTTGATGTGGCATGATCGATCCTAATCGCATCAATGTTCGCGGCTAATGATAGCAGAACCTGAAGTCGTGGCGGCGAACTGACACATTTCAGTCAGCAACCCGACGCCCGTTATCCGACCTTCCTGCTAGGTTTTCGCTGGGTCTACCGTGGCCGGGCGCTTGGATCAAGTGCTCTCAAAGCGAGCGTAAGAATTCCACAATTGCATCCTGGTCCTTGGACGACAATCGCCTAAAGTCGTGTGTCGCCCGATCCGCTTCTCCGCCGTGTCGCAATATCGCATCGCGCAGGGTCACTGTGACTCCATCGTGCATCAACCGCGAACGAAGGCGCACACCCCATAAAGGCGCTGTGCGCACCCGGTTCCGTGTCTTCTCAAAGTTCTCGGACGAACACTCCGGGGGCATCTGACGAGCAGCGCGTCCGTAATGCTCCACGATGGGAACCACAATTCCGTCGCCGGTACCGACATCGTGGATCAGGAAGTCGCCGTAAGGATGGAAGGTCTTGTTTCCGAGCGCTGCTGGAATCGTAAATGTCCCGCCATTAATCATCGTGCCCGCGGCAGCTGTGGATAAGGCTCGCACGTGGCAGACCGCGCAACCGATTCTGTCGAAAAGATCGGAGCCTCTCCTTGCCGTAGGTGTAGCAGCTAGAGTCACGTCGCGCGGAGGCGCCTTCAATGCTCGGATGAAGCGAGCAAAATGATCGACGTCGGCCAGTCCGTCCGGCCCGGGTTTGTCGTTTGGCTCCGGCGCGGTGTTGCAAAGCTTGACCACCTCGTCAGGGAACAATTGCGTGGTAATGCCCATCTCATTCAGGTAGGCGTCGCCCGAGAAGGACAGCAGGCTGGCGTGCTGATTCTTCCAGCCAAATCGGCCTATACCGGCTTGCCCGGGGGCTTCGACGATAGGCACGTAAACAACTAAACCGCAGACTTTTCCATGCGTGCTTGCGCACTGGCTGCGGGCAAGGTCAATCAGAGTCAGATCCGAGAGGGCCTCCACAAAGCCGTCCCCCACGAGACTCAGGGAAATGCGCGTTGTCCGGATCGTCTCGCTCTCCGGCACACGTTCCTGGATCTCCGTATCGGGAAAAGCCGCGCTTGGGCAAATGGCCCGATCGTTCACTAGCGTACGCCCAGAGATTATTGCGGCTCCGTGGGCAATTGGGATGTCCGGGTTGACGAACCGATGATCCGGTCCCAAATGGCCCACTCGCAGCTCTGTGATCTGGCTCGCGCCACCGGATGTGGGATTCTGATGACATTCCCTGCAGGATTGCGCATTGTAGAGTGGTCCAAGGCCATCGGCTACGCCCTCCACCTCGTCGAACTTAACTTGATCAGCCTGATGTGTTGGATCATCGACTACACCGTTGCTTTTGTTGTCGAACCCTGCGGGCGCATCTGGAGGCGGTTGACTCACGGGGTTCTTGTTTGCCCGTTGCCGACCTTGCGCCCATCCCAGCGTCCACCCGGACAGTGCCAGCATCAGCGCGTACAACACCAGGATTGCCTTTGATTTCATGGCTCCTCCTGCGTTCTTCTTTCTCGATCTTAACGCTTTCCTCAAGGCATTCCAAGCTCGCCTTCGACGAGCGGATAGGAAGGTTGAGACTTGTCTGACGACGCTAACGACTGGAGCTTTATGAGCCGTTATCGGAGTCTACTCGTTCGGGCGTCCGTTCGAATTGCTAAACCATGCAACGACTACTTGGAAGGAATCCTGGGACCCGGATCGGAGCAGTCTCGCGATTGCTACGCTTTAAGGCCTTTCGCATACTTGTAACCATGGAGAGAAGGGGTCTCACACTATCGGGTAGCCACGTTCGTCCTGAACCGCTTAATCACAGCCATCTCGACGGCTTGGTAACTGCCGCCGCCGGGAGCTCATCCCTTTATCAATGGGCTCTCCTACTCCGAACGGCGAACGAAGCCGCGCGTTATATAGACACCGCCCTCGCGTGGCGGATGCTGGCGCCGCAGTCCCTTTTGCCATTGTCCTTTTAGGAGATGGAGCTGTTGTCGGGTCTACGCGATCCTGGAACCTGGAGCGGTGGCCGTGGCCAAAGAAGCATCTCCAGAATGGGCAAGTGTTTTCGATGTGCGTAACCAGCGTTCCGGGCCGCCATCGAACGGATCGGCGGGAAGTTCGGATGGGATTCTTCGCGCCCATCGGATGGCCGCCGACTACACTCCTCGCGATTCGGCTCGTTTTTTCAATCCTCGCAGAGGAGTGCCCAGTTGTAAAACAACAGGTGCGCAGCCTTCTTGATCGGGCCTGACTCCGCGTAGAGTTCTATCCACCAGTCAGAGGCGATGCGAGGTTAGAGAACGCGATCTTCACTTTCACTTGAGCTTCACAATTCTTGCCATTAGGCCGGACGAGATAGTCTGATCGTTGTGGAAAGGCGGTCAAACTGGCTTCAAGCTGATGAACTCGCGGTAGACTAGTCCCATGTTCCGTTCGAAATCGGGAATACGTATTGGCTTCACCGCATGCCTCTGTTGCGCGGCCTCATTCGCTCAACCCCTTCCGATGGCCAGCCGCCCGGAGGATGTCGGGTTCTCTTCCAAACGTCTCGAGACGACCAAAGCGGTCTTTAAAGGGGATGTCGACGCTAAGCGTTTGCCCGGCGCTGTGCTGCTGATGGCGAGCAATGGAAAGATCGCCTTCTACGATGCCGTGGGCTTTCAAGACCGCGCCACCGAGACCCCAATGAAAAAGGACTCCATCTTCCGAATCGCTTCCATGTCGAAGCCGATCACTACGGTGGCCGCGATGATTTTGGCCGAAGAAAACAAGCTCGACGTCGGCGCACCCGTCGCGCAGTACCTGCCGGAATTCAAAGTCGTCAAAGTTGGCACGGAGGGAGCCTTGCCGAAGCGCCCAATGACCGTTCAGGATCTCATGCGTCACACCTCGGGCTTGACCTACGGTTTGTTCGGGAACTCGCCGATCGACCAGATGTACCGAAAGGCCAACATCTTCAGCGCCAAATCTCTAGACGAGATGGTGAAGCTCATCGCCGGCATGCCGTTGCTACACCAGCCCGGCGAATTCTGGGAATACAGTGTTTCAACCGACGTCTTGGGCCGTCTGGTGGAAGTGGCGAGTGGGATGGACCTCGATAGCTTTGTGCGAGAACGCATCACCGGTCCGCTGAGGATGAACGACACCGGTTTCTGGGTTAAACCTGCGGCGGTTTCCCGCCTTGCAAAGCCCGATGGTCAAGCGAACGCGGCCTTCGAAAACCCAACGCAGAAGCCCAATATATTTTCCGGCGGAGGTGGCATGTTATCGACGGCGGGCGACTATGCCCGCTTTTCTCAGATGTTGCTCAATGGCGGGGAACTCGATGGCGTACGCATTCTGGCGCCGAAAACTATCGCGCTGATGACGTCCGACCAACTGCCGGCCACCGTGGAACGGCACACACCCGTCGCCATCGCGATCGGGTCGTTCGGTCCGGTTCCGGAAATGGGCACGAGCTTCGGCTTGGGCTTCGCCGTTCGTGTGGATGCTGGCCGCAATCCCATGCCCGGATCAGTAGGCGACTTCTCCTGGGGCGGAATTACCGGCACGCTGTTCTGGGTTGATCCACAGACCAAGCTCGTGGCGGTGCTGATGGCGCAGTCTCCGCAAACCATGCTCAATGTGATCTGGCGACAAACACGAACGATGGTCTATCAGGCAATGACCAATTGAGGAATAGCTTCAATGTGGCCTCCGAACGACTTTTTCCCGTTGAGAAATACCCAGGGCTACGTCGTCGATGTAAACGGTCGGTTAACTTTGAGAGGGTACCGGGTGTGAATGGATTACGATTTCGCACATGACCGCCACGAGAACGAACCACAAGAACATTACCGGAATGTGGTTACGCATATTACGGGGACGTGCATTGACCTTAAAATGGGTACCCGGCCGGCAGCCTGAGATGCAGTACCATAACGTTGATGCAGATCGACCTCGCTTTCGGGACGACTGGCATAAAGGCGAACCTGCCGGCCGGATTCCGATATCGCGTTTTAGAAGCCCGCTCCGCCCAGCTTTTGCCGGACTGGCAATCCACGCTCGAATCGGCGCTCGACCGGCCTATTGATGCTCCGCCACTTACCGATGTAGCGCGTGGCAAGCGGAGCGCCGCGATTTCAGTTTGCGATATCACCAGGCCGGCGCCGAATCGCAAAACGCTTCCGCCCGTTTTACGCCGCCTGGAGCAAGCCGGAATCCCACGAGAAAACATCACGATCCTGATTGCCACCGGGCTGCACCGGCAGGCGACCGAGGCCGAAATGCGAGAGATCTGCGGAGACGAGGTCGCCTCGGCTTACCGAGTCGAGAACCACGATGCGCGGAATCTGGCATCGCATCGTCATCTCGGCGCCACTGCCTCGGGCACGCCAGTCTACATTGACGAACGATTCATCGCTGCTGACCTTCACGTCACGCTCGGCTTCATTGAGCCTCACCTCATGCTCGGATTTTCAGGCGGCCGGAAGCTGGTCGCGCCTGGGCTGGCGGCTCAGGAAACCATAAAGGTGCTCCACAGCTCCAAGTTCATGCGAGACGCCAGGGCGGTGGAGGGCTCGGTCGAGGATAACCCGCTCCATCGGGAATTATTGGAAATTGCCCGCATGGCGCGGCACGATTTCATTGTGGACGTTGCGTTGGCGCGCGATCGCTCGATTGCAGGTGTATTCGCCGGACATCCAGAGAAGGCGCACCGGCGCGGAGTCGAGTTTGTCTCCGAAGTTTTGCTCGAGACCATCGATGAACCGGTTGACGCCGTGATCACCACTTCCGCCGGCTACCCGCTCGATCTCACGTTCTACCAGGCGATCAAAGGCGTCACAGCGGCTGCCCACATCGTCAAGCCGGGAGGGCCGATCTTGTTGGTCGCTGCCTGTCCGGAGGGCGCCGGTGCGCCTGAGTTTATGCGAATGCTGCTTGAAAATAGCTCGGATGCCGGATTTCTGAAACGAATCGAAGGCCAACCGGTTACAGTCGATCAGTGGCAACTCGAAAAGCTGGCTCTCGTAACAACGCGACAGAGGCTCTTGTGTTATGTGCCGGGTCTTCCCACGGAATACCACCAGAATCTTTGGGGCCGCGCGTATCCCACGCTGGACCTCGCGATAACGGCGCTAACCGATGGCCTGCCCGCCAATGCCAACATCGCGGTAATCCCGGAAGGTCCTTACGTGCTCGCCAAGGCGCACGCACGCGAGTTGGTCTCAGGGTGACGAATGCGCGTGTAGGCTTTTCACGCGCATACCGCTTTGACGCACGATCGCTTCGAAACATGCCACCGTCATCTTGTTGAGCCCGCCATCGATGTCTTCAGTGCGATCCGGACGGCCGGTCCGAAAACGGCTCGCAAGGTTAGCATGCTGGTCCGAAAAATTCACGAATGACCGCATCGAGCCGAGCAAGCTTCCGGATCTGGGAACTGCTCAAACCCGGACACGAAACTGGCACTGTTTTTAGCGAACTCATGACAGAAATTATTGTTTCAATATCCTCTTCGACGCTTGTACACTTCAGGCGCCAATCCGTGGATCTGGCACCGGATAACCGATCGCGAAATGATACACCACCTGTCTTTGCCCGGAGGTGAGACTAAGATAGCGGTGCACCTCGTCATCGTAGAACGCTCCGATGCCAGTCGCTCCCAACCCCAGCGCTTCGGCCGCGAGATACAAGTGCTGGCCGATCGCTCCTGCTTCGAAATGCACGTATCGATAACCGCGGTCGCCGTGTAAGCGGGTCGCGCGCTCCAAGTCGCCTATCATCGAGAACGCCACGCAGGCATTGCCCGCGAGATCCTGTCCCAGACTGAGGCCCGCGGCGGCAACGCGCTGATCTCCGGACCGGATCTGCTCCAACTGCGCTTGCCGCGGCCAGTAGCGGTACACGCCAGACGGTAAGTCGTCGACGCGGTGGACATATAAATAAAGCTGGACGAATTCTGAAACGCCGAAGTCCGCCGAAAGCGGCTGGCTCGCAGAGCTAAGGATAGCCGAAAGCTGTGCCAGCGACATCGATCCGGTTCCGCCCCGAAAGTCCAGCGCCGAACGTCGCAGTCGCACAACCTCGCCGAATGCTAGCTTCGATGAGGCCGGGGCAGGCAAGGTGATCTCTCCGGAACCCTCGTCCGCGCGACTGGCTGCCGCCTCGGCGGCCAAGTTGGATTTCGTCGCGGCGTGTATAGCATCTATCAATGGATAGCTGACCTGGTGATCTGAAAGCCGGTTCGCGCGTCCGCCGTACCATACGGGCTCTCGGGCGCCCCCTTGGGCCGTTGGAATTGAGCCGCCGCTTATCTCAACCATTAGCATCGGCCATTCGTCTTCACTCAACCGGCACGCTTGCGCAATTTCATCGTCCTGAAACTGGCCCAGCGCCAAACTATCGCATCCCGCGGCTCGTGCCGCCAACGCCACTGCTTGCCACGCGTGTCCCATGTCGTGCAGACAGTATCGATAAGCCCGGTCGCGATACTTCCATGCCTCGCGCCAGGCAATGCTGGTCACGATAAATGTGAGGGGAGCAGAGTCGCCCGTCAGCTTCATTTCGAAATCGCCGGTCGCGCGCTGTTCCACCATGTGTGACGACGGACGGTAATGATACAAACCGTCCGGCCATCCCTTTAGACCCCGCGTCACAAAATGAAATTCCGTCGGATGCAGATTGCCGGAAGACGGATTTACACGCAGCGCGTACCGGTCTCCAGTGGACGGAACCAGCTTTGAGGCGCTTATGGCGGCCGAATGAAATAGCAGCTCCGACAAGAAGCCGGGGCCATCTACGGCGCGCGCCGCGCCATACGCTCCTTGAAGCAATTCGAGCACTGGGATTTCAGGGCTGGGAGGGTCGGCCGGAAGGTCGAGCAGCGGCGCGCCTTCGTAATGCCGAAACGGATCGGGCATATTCTTCCAATCGAGAAAATGCTGCGACCGCCGCAGTGATTGAACGCTGTGCTTGGTGGATTCGTGATATTGGCGCCAGGTCATCGGCGACGGATGCCGGGGCGCTGAGCTTAAGCGGTCCCGCCGATGGGAGCCTGCCAACGGAACAGGAAGAAATGGCGGCCGCACAGAGCGCATCGGTAAGGCAACAGAATCCAATGAATGGCCTTCTCGATGGCGTTCCGGACGCCTACTCCTCTAAACTCGATCGATCGGCAATGCGGACATTTTGTAGAGAACATGCTTATTCCGATCTCGCCGGCCTCAATACTGCTGCGGACCGCGCCAGGCCGCCCCCGGATTCTCGACAACAGGCCGGCGCGGCGCCTTTCTCTTGTGAGCGGCTCCCTCTTTAGCGGCGGCGCGCTCATCCGCGCAAGTCCGCATAAGCTCCTCGCTAAAGACTATTGCGCGAGTCTCCTCGATGACGTCACCGCGTTCCAGCAGTCCCCGGCACATTAACGGCAGCTCTTGCAGCCGGATGCCGTATCTTCGACTCAGAGCAAGGTCGGCGCTGACGGTCCATCTGGTTCGTACCCGGTCCTCACCCATCCGTTCGAATGCAAAGACCCGGAATCCCAGCTCTTGCGTGAACCCGGTCAGGATGAACTGCATCTTTACGCCTCTTACGGGATTTTCCATGGTTTCCTCCCCGGCGCGGGCCGCCGTCATGTACGCACCGTCGAAGAGCGGTTACAAACGGGCTCGTATTCGAGCACCAGGCGATCCTGCCGGGCCGCTCGACGCGCTTCATCACAAATCTCGAACACAAATCCGGTCGGCAGCCGTTTCATGAGCGACGCACCGAGATCCTGCAGATGATGAAAGAGCGCGCCTTGTATATTGTCGGTCTCGCCGATATAAATCCATTCTCGCGCATTCGAGATTCCATAAACACCCGATGCAACCGGCGCGTGCGATTGGATGGCTCTGGCGATAAAAGGCGCCGGAACGAACTTGTCAAACGGCATCCTGCATCCTTCCCGCAGCGGCCGTTAATGAGATCTTAAGCAGTCGCACCATTTCTCCTTGGAAACGAGGATTTCTTGGCGGGGTCAGCTTTCAGCCGCAATCGTTCCACCAGTTTTTTTCCAAGGCTTACGTCCTCTGGGTTTGATCTGTAGCCCGGCATTTTCGGATCGATAAACTCCCTGCGGAATAGCTGATCCGACGCCAAAGACGTCAACAGCGCAAGTTCTCTAGTACTGAGTTTTACCGTAATGAGTGTCATTCTGCTGTCCCTGCTTGGCTGCCAAAAAGCGAGCCATTTTGAATATGACGCGAATGGGCCGAGAGGCTTATGTAGGGCAGCCCTAAGAACGAGCGCGTGCGGATCGCATCGATCTCCAGGCAATTGCACTTCTGCAGCTTCACGATCGCGATCAGGCGTTTCAGCGCCGTTTGGATCATCTGGGGCCGCCCAAATCCGAAGGCCGTCGTCTTAATCGTGCCGGCCATCAGAAAGAATGTCCATCCCG